>Ga0304729_1000072_pt1 | contig 66844 bp, 74 predicted proteins | sample C_131016_MF_Meta_FD_190475 | JGI IMG/M metagenome (GOLD analysis project Ga0304729, IMG submission 190475) | Freshwater microbial communities from Lake Croche, Canada to study carbon cycling - C_131016_MF_MetaG (v2) (version 2) | ecosystem: Environmental > Aquatic > Freshwater > Lake | place... | reverse complement strand
TGACTAACCCTGAAACTCGTACTGCTTTTCAAAACAGCCTAGCAAAGCCAAAAGATGGCTCGCGTTCTGTGCTTTCTCGTTTCTTTGACACGGTTAGAACCGGTGGAAATGTTTTATATGAAATAGATCCGACTAATCAATTTGGTCATTTTGCTCGTTTCATGGGTGAAGTTGGCCCTGAAGCTGAAAAGGTTTTAGGTCCTTATGTTCAGGAAGCCGCATATCGTTACCGTGGTACGGAAAAAGAACCAGATTTAGATTTAGTTAGACAGTTTAATAGTAATAGCATGCGCGCTGTTGAGATTGCTGCCGAATCACGTGACCCGCAAAGTAAAATTGCTCAAACAATTCGTGACGCAGCATTAGAAGGTAAGAATCGTTCTTCTAGCAACGATTTAGTGATGCAGGCCGCTGGTCATGAAATTGATTACCTTTCTCGCAGTCGCGGGGGCGCTTTTACACCAGATGAGTTGCGTTTAAATGTTCGTGCGGATGTTGCTGCTCGTCACTTGTTGAACACTTTACCTACGGATCCTTTTATTGCTGAAGTTAGCCGTAAGGCTGGTAACATCCTTCCTTCGCAGGGTGTAATTATTGATGCGGATGGTGACGTTGTTTCTCAGTCTGTGGGTTATGCTGATGACCATTATTTACCTTTTGATTTTAAGAACTTAAAGTCTTTGCAGGGCGGCCAGTATGTGCGTACTCGCCAGCAGGGTGGGTTGACTTCTGAGGACATTTACACGGCTGCTCGTACTGGTACGCGTATGGCTACAGTGGTGTCTAGTTCGGGTGTGTTTTCGCTTGAGTTTGACCCTAATTTCCGTGGCGGTAGGGCTAATACTGATCGTGCTCGTCAATTGTATGACCGTTATGTAAAGATTCTTGATGCTGTTGATGCTTCGGGTCTTTATGTTAGTGACTTGTCTCCTGCGGAAAAAGAAATCATTGCTTCTCGTGCGCGTATGGTTGTTGCACAGCGTCCTAATGGTGAGTCTTTTAAGGACGTAAATCAGCGCATGCTCGATAATGCTCGTGAAAAGAGCAAGAACCTTGATTCTGAAACGCTTAAGGCTATTGAGTTGGAAGCGCGTAAGCAGGTTGAGGACGAGGGCCGTAATTATTCTAAGGACCGTTTTGAACGTCGTGTTTCTGATGTTTTTGATGAAAAAGTTGGTGAGGAGCGCAATAAGCGTGTTTCCGAGTTGTCTTTGAACTCTAAGGGCTATGAGGTTGCTTTGCAGACTTTGCAACAGCAGTTCCCTTACTACATTCGTAACGTTTCTTATCATCCTTTGACTAGTAATAATCCGGGTGAGGGTTTCTTGCAGAACCTTAGTCAGTCGGGTGCTGCAGGGGCTCGCCAAAAGTTGTATTCAAGTGATAAGGGTTATGTTCGTCCGTTTGGGATGAAGGCCAATTCACTACGCGGTGGTTATTACAGAACTGCGGGCGAGATGCGTACGAAAGCTTCAAGTCTTGACTACGAATCTGATGGGGCTACCGAGCCTAAGAGCACTGCTGGTGCCGCTGGTTCTACGGGTACGCCTGGTGCAAAGTCTGAGGTAGCAGGTGGGGCTAGTGCCCCGATAGAGCGCACTCCTTTGCCTACGGGCGGGCTTGCAGGTTTGATTATGAATGCTAACAAGGCTCGTATGGCTGATTTCCAACCTGAAATTGAAACGTTCTCTAATGGTATGGTTATGCCAGAACGCGCTATTCCCCCTGTGGTCCGTGATGCTAATGGTAGTTGGGAAGAAGCAAAGGTTGATAAAACTAAAGCTTTGCGTTGGTTAATGAACCGCGATAACGCTTTGTTACTTCCTAAAGTTATTGAGTCTGATGGGCCTTATGTGGCTGAACTTTTATCTGATGGTAAAGCGGTTAGTAGCATGGCTAAAAGTATTTACGGATCTACTGATCCTGAAGATTTGGGACCAGACTTTGATACCTACGAAGATGTTGCTAACTATGTTTCTGAGTTTGGTGAAAAACTGTCTGATGTTGTAAACGCCGAGCATCCTTTTATCAATCCTTTAGATGGTGAAGATAGCGCTTTTTACACTGGTTCTGTACCGCAATTGTTTGATGAAATTCAAGCCATTGGTAGTCAGAGCGATCTCGGTACTTTTGCTACAAACCCCGCAAACAAGAAAACCTTTAACATAACTTCAAGTTTGTTGTATGACGAAAAAGGCGATGAGCGCAGTGATTCGGCAATTAACAAGTTGGCTAAAGAAAACATTGGCACCCTGAAGTCTTTGAAAGAAGGTTTGTCATCTGTGTCTTTCGGTACAGATACACCTACAGTAGATGATTTAGCCAAGGCTACTAAAATTCCACGCGACAAAATTCGAAGTGCTCTTGGTTTGGACACCGAAGAGGGTCAAGCCGCTCTTGGTTTAAATGAAAATGGTTTAGATTCTTACGGCTTCTTCGGTATTAATGAAGATGTTGTTGTGGACAGAGCTATGGATTATCAAAAAGGTTGGTCTCTTGCTACTGCGGTAAGTTATCTAAATAAGGTAGGTGGTGAAGAGGCCCCAAAAGATTTGATGGCGAAAAGCCATCTGTCAAAGAACCTGGGCTTCTCGTCCCGACGGGTGCAAGTCGTGTCGAAGCACCATCCGCTAGCTCAGGTGGTGCAACAGCGCCGGCGCTTAAACCTACCACTCCTGTAAAGCGAGATAAGGTTGCCGAGATTAGTGCCAAACTTCATTCGATGATTGGTATGGAGTCGGTAGCGGATCAGGTTGATTCTTTGGTCAGTTTGGCTGAGGATGCTCAGAGGCGTAAAGCTCTTGGTTTGGCTTCTAGCCCTGTTACTAACCATCTTGTTTTGTCTGGTAATCCGGGTACCGGTAAGACTACGGTTGCGCATAGCATTGCTGACTTGTATCACGCTACTGGCATCTTGCCTACTAATAAGGTTACGGTTGTTGACCGCGCTGACCTTGCAGGTGGATATTCAAATACTGTTGAACAAAAGGTTAAAGAAATCTTTAAGGAAGCTAAGGGCGGTGTCGTCTTTGTTGACGAGGCTTACATGCTTGCTCAAGATGAATACGGTAAACGCGCCGCTAACCAGTTGATGAAGGAAATGGAAGAAAACCGTTCAGATACGGTAGTTATTATTGCTGGTTATCCTAATGAGTTGAAGCAACTTATGGATGTTAACCCTGGCTTTAATAGGCGTTTTCCTAAGACTATTCATTTCCCTGATTATTCGGTTGCAGATCATAATAAAATTCTTGGTTCTATTATGGATAAGAATGGCGATAAGTTTGCTAATGCTGATAGTCAGAAAGCCTCTGTGGCGGCTATGAAGTATGTGGCGGCTTTGGGTGATAATGCTGGTGGTGTACGTAATTATCATGATGCTCTAGTTGTTGCTAGGGCTAGACGTTTACGTGGTACGTCTCCTGATAAGGTTGGTTCATCGACTTTTATTGCGCAAGACGTTAAAAGTGCTTTAAGTTCGTTGGGTATTGTTCCTACTAAAAAGGGTAGTTTGGTTAAGTCATGAACCGATGGTGGGCAGATTCGCAGTCTTCGCGTGATGCCTTAGCGCTTGTTGATGATTCTGATGTAGTTAATGGCGTTGGTGTTGCTGTATTGGGCTATCACGGGCTTGTGCAAAATGTTTTAAAACCTTTGGCAAACTCTACGCTTATTGATGTACATCATGTACACGAAGTACTTTCCGGTGTTGATTTAGAGCCAATTTCAAAAGCACTTGGTAATGCAACTAAGCCTGTGATGGGCGATGCTTCTAAGAAGTACGGTGAGTTATTGGCTGAGGCTATTCATAAGCAAGCCGTGGAAGCTACAGAGCGATTGATTACTACGTGGACTAATGGAGGCATGCCGTGGCCTAATGCTATTGAGCGTGCTGCTGAGGTTCACGGGGTGCCACTTGACCGTTTAGGTAAGTATGCAACTGTCATGAAGTCGGCAACTGTGCAGCCTATTGTTCGTGAAGATTACGCTGATCGCGAGTTGATGAACTATGCGTCTACTTTAGGTAATCGAGAAGCTTTAATGACTGATGAGTTAATTTCTAAACAAAATTTTAATGAAAGAGAGCATCCTCGCGGTGAGGGTGGGCGTTTTACTGATAAGCCTGATGGGCCTAAGCCTATTTCTGAGATTAGTGATAGGCGTGCTCGCCGGGATAGGCGTGATCGTCGTGATGCTAAAGATGCTAAAGACGCTAAGTATGTTCGTGATCGTCAGGTAGGTAAGCCAGCAGTTACGCAAGATAGGTCTACACAAAGTAATTTAAAAGACCTTTTTAAACCTGCGAGTAGCGTTAGAGATTTATTTAAACCTAAACCACAGGAGACTAGTGCTCCAGTTTTAGAGTCTCGTGGTTATGAGAATCGTGAAATGAAGAGTCGAGCATATGAAGGTATGGCTTTGACTAAAATGCCAACTAATTTCCATATGGGCGCTTACGATAGTCCACCAGGAGAAAAGACCCCTCCTTATGTTATTGCTGATATGGAACTTTATTGTTTAATCCCTAAAACTATTGCTAATTCTGTTGTTAGCCAAAGTGGAAGTTTTTATACTGGGTTGGCAATTGAGTTTGGTTTAACAGGGTTTACTAAAAAAGATTTGTCTATTAATGGTAAGTATCTTTTTGGTGACGTGACTGCTCGTACCCTTGATAATGATTACTACATGGTACGTATTCCTCCAGGTGCTCCTGTTAATGCGGATATGCCTCGTGTGGGCTCTGCGCACAATGATGACAAAGGTTTTGATGTTAAAGAAATAGTGCCTAACGCTAGGTTTACTTTTTCAAACATTAATCGTATTGCTCCCAATGGGTACATAGAAAATGCCCGTTTGGAGCCTTATGAAATTAATGGGTTTGGTACTGGCTTGTACCTTGAGACTATTGACGTGGAATTAGCCAATGAAGGTCAATTTGTTGAGCCAGTTGGTCCTAACATTTATAAAAATCTTGATGGGGAACAGTTACAAGATTTTAATAACGAGCATCCTCGCGGTGAAGGTGGGCGTTTTAAGGATAAGACAAGAACTCCAGAGGATCGTAAGGCTCGCCGTGAGCGTCGTGATAGGCGTGACGCTAAGGATGCTAAGTATCTGGCTGAGTCTCGTCGTTTGGCTGAGTCGCGTAAGGTTGCAGCACAAAAGCCGGAAGCTAAGTTGTCTGATTTAAAAAGTGCTTTTAAACCTAAGCAAGATAATGTTAAGGATTTGTTTAAGCCTAAAAATGCTGAGAAGGTTTTAGAATCTCGCGGATATGAGAACCGTCAAATGAAGAGCCGTTCGTATGGTGCTTATGCTATTAATGAATCTAAACCTCCTGAGTTTGACGAGGATACTCGCGCATTGTATTTTTCCCCTGGAATATTGCGCGAGGAATCTGACGTTTATGGTATTTATGACAATAACGATTTGATGAATTTTGCAGATAGTTTTGCCAAGCAAGCATCTTCAAGTAAGGCGCATAGTGGAGATTATCAGAAAGAGTTTGACGCCCTTTTTGCTTACCACGGTTTTTTTGCACCTAATCCTGAAGATTTGAAACACAGTGTCATTGATGAAATTATCACGCAGTCGGATTATTACATGGATGATTGGGCGTTTGCAGAAATGCCTTACTCTTATTCTAAGGGTGCAGATTTTGCGTCTTTCGCTGATCCGAACAATTTAGAAGATTTTGGATCATCCCCTTCTCATTTGCGAAAGCATTTAAACCATGAAGACGCTTTACTTATTGCGCGTGAAGCAAATAGAAAAAACGTTATTGATAAACGCGACACAAACTGGAGGTCGTTCCAAACTACTGAGTATCGCGTTGTTCCGTTTGATGGCGACAGTACTTACTACAAGGTGGAAGTATTTGAGATTCCACGCGAAAGTTTGGTGACAATAGAAGATGAACACGGTCGCCAGACTGAAGTAGACGCATCTAATTGTTTTACAATAATTTTAGGCAGCAAAGAAGAGCTTGAGTCGTTGGCGAGCGGCAATGGTATTATTGAGCAAATTGACGATGTATATGATTTAACAGATTTGCTTTCTTTAAGAACGCCAGATGTAGATTTAGAGTTCATGGAAGATGCTGGCGAGCAAGATATCATTAGTAACCCACCGGTTAATGCTTTTAGGGTCAAAATGTTAAATAAGTAACCTGCGGACTAATGCATTTAGGTTTAAAAGGTAGCAGAATAGAGGTAAGTATGTATTCAGGAGGCTCAATGGATTCCCAAAAAATTGTTAAGGCACTACACGAAGTTGACCCTGGCTTTGTCGAGCTTTGCAAAACCCTTTTTGGTGATTCGGTTCATGCCGAAGAAGTATGGGAATATTTGTACACGGTTGATGGTATTTCTAAAATGAACCCTGATCCGTCAGATGTTAATACGCGGGGGAGTGGCCGTAAGGGTCGTTTGGTTCCTAAAATGATTAACCCTAAAAAGAATGGCGTCATTGTTGATAATACTGATGCCATGAGTAAGAACGATGGGGTTTCTGTTGTTTGGGCTGGCGAGTTTGCTAAGACTGATGAGGATAAGCGACAAGTTTTTGGTTGGGCTTCGGTTGTTGAACTTAATGGTCAGCCTGTTGTTGATCGTCAAGGTGATTGGATTTCTCCTGATGAGATGGAACGCGCTGCTTACGAGTATGTGTTGAAGTCTCGTAAGGGTGGGCATCAGCATCGCCGCGATGGGGAAAATCCTTTCCATGCTTCTGACATGATTGAGTCTTTTGTTATGACTCCTGAAAAGATTGAAAAGATGGGTTTGCCTGATTCAACTCCTGTTGGCTGGTGGGTTGGTTATAAGATTCATGATGATGAGGCTTGGCAGAAGGTTAAGAAGGGCGAAGTTACTGGCTTTTCTATTCATGGTAAAGGCAAGCGTAAAGAAATCGATGCTTAGCTATGTCAGAGAAAAGTAAAAGGTATGGTCAAGCAACTTTAGGTGCAGGGCTTGTTTCTGGTACTGCAGCGGTTAACGCAAACCGTATTGCTAATCACCATAATGCTCTGCATGAAGCTAAGTATGATGCCAAAATTAATGCGCTTAAAAATGGTAAGTATGGTCTTGATGTTCATGGAAATCCGGTAGATAAGATTCCTACCGAAGGCATGTATAAGCATCGCCAAAAGATTGAAGCTCAGTATGAGAACCGTTTGGCTGGTAAGCGTAAGGGTACGGCATTGCGTGATTTGGGCCAGAAGCGTAAGAACGTTCCTTGGTCTTTGAGGACTCGCGGTAAGTTTATTGGTGCTACTACTGCTCTAGCTATTCCTGCTACTGTTTTGGGCGCGCATTACTCTGTTGATAAGTCACTTAAACGGCATGATGTTGATTCGGGTGTGGCTGGTGCTGCTGTTGGCGGTGCTGCTTATCAGGGCGCTAGTTATGCGTTGAAGCCACTTGATCGCCATTTTGAGCGCCAGTTGCGTGAGGAAACTGCGGGCCGTGCAAGTGGTCGTAGAAAATCTGGTTCACCTAGGGTGGATCTTCGCTCTATTGATGAGTGGAAAAAGTTACGTGATGCGGGTAAAGGTCCTGCCGAAAATAAGTTAAGTCGGTATTCGGATCGTTTGTTTGGGCAAAAGGTTCGTGGTGCTGAGGGTAGAAAGATTTTACAGGAGCATAAGAAGGCTTCTGGTTTCCCTAAAGGTACGCCTGTTGCGGGTGCTGCTGAGTGGCGTAATTATTTCAAAACTTATCCTACAAATTTGCCTGGTGGTCGTATGAAAAGGGTTCTTGCTCATACGCATACTGGTCCTTCTGGTATGGCTTTAACTGGTTTGGCAGCGGCAGCTACAGGTGCGGCTGCTTACCAAAATTCTAGGCATCATTATTCGGGGAATAGTGTGTCTAAGAGTTCGAACATTCGTTCGCATTCTGATTTGGATGAAAATATTTATGCGTGGATGGATAACGCTTTGCCTATTCGCCGTAATCCTATTTCGCCTTTGCAAATGTTGTCTGCAGGTGTTTTGCAGGCTAAAGCACAAGCTTATGGTCGTGGTGAAATGTTAATGTCAAGTACGTTAAATCGTCGTGGTCTTGGTGTTTCTAATGCTAATGCGTATGGTTTGATTATGAATGCCCCTGCGGGTAGAGGGACGATGATGACCTAATGTCTGTTTATGATCAAAATGATTCTAATTTACCTAATAACCCTGCTGGTCTTCATGGTGTTGAGGGGCATTATCGCCCAGGTATGTTGGTGCGTAAGCGTAAGGTTTCTAAATCTGGGGTTTCTTCTGGCAAGGAGCAATCGCAGCGTGAGTTGAAGACTGCTCGCACTTTAAATACTTTGGCTACTATTGGTGCTGGTCATGCTATTTTGGCTTCTACTCCTGCTGCGTGGCGGTCTAAGGTTCCTGGTCGTAAGAAACTTGTGAGTTCTGGTTGGTTGAATGAGCCGGTATCTCATGTGAAGAAGCCTTTGCCGCCTAAGGTTGCTCAGTTGATGCCTAAGGCTGGTAAGCCAGCTAAGATTGCTGGTGCTGTTGCTGCGGGTGGTTGGCTTACTTTGCATGGTGCTGAGTTGGCTGGCGATGTTATGGCACGTAGATCTATTAATGGACAGTTAGCGCGTACGAACTCTAGTAAAGGTAAGGTTGGGTCTATGGCTAAGAATGATATGACTTTGATTAGTAAGGCTAGCGGTTCTGTTAGTGGTAATGGGCATGGCAAAAGTTTGAGTAGTGGTCGTACTAATCGGCAGCGGGCTGGTACTACAGCGGGTTTGGGCGCTGTTTTAGTGGGTCAAACTGCTGCGACGGGTGGGCATTTGGCTATGAATAACGTGTTAAGAGACACTGCTTTTGTTATGCATGGCCAAAGCAGCAAAACTAACACAGATGTTGCAGGTGACATAAGCAGATTACATCGTAAGTACAAGCAGCTTAAGCGTTTTCGCGGGGCTGGTTTGGCTGGTATTGCTGGTGGTGGTGCTTTGATTTATGCTAACCGAAACAAAAAGGTTTCTGGTGTTGAAAAGGCTTACCGTCGTGTTGATCCTGAGGCTGACCGTCAACGTCGTATAGGCATGTATTCTGGTCTTGCAGGTGGCGGGTCTTTAGTTGCAGCTAATCGTGCTGCCAATCATATTAAAATTACTAAACCTGCTGGTACTAGTAGTATTAATGTTCGGGGAAATAAGAAGGGCGCTTTGCTTGCTACGGGGGCTGCGGCTCTTGCAGGGGCTAGTGTTGCTACTTATCGCCATGGTATCTCGGCTCGTAATCAGCCTTGGACGTAAAACTTTTTTGTTAAGGCTAATGCAAACTCTGTTGATTTGCGTAAGGATTGGAATACGATGAGTATTAAGAAACTTTTTGACATTGAAATCGATGAGGTTTCAGTAGTTGACCGACCTGCTAACCAGCATGGTTTAATCGCTTTCGCCAAAAATGACGAAGGCTTCAATGAGGAGGGCCAAGTGCCGGAAGTATATGATGAGGTCGGAGAGTCTGTAGACATCGATGTCCTTGAGCATGGCGATGTAGTTTATGACGCCGAAGGTAATGAGTTTGTCTTTGTTGAAGACGGAGACGTAGAAAAGGGTGCTGGTCAGGCTGGCGCTCGTTTTGGTAGTAATGCTGAGGAAGCTGCTGAAGCTTTTGTTCGGTCGCGTAAGCGTAAGCTTGCAGCTGGTGCTGCAGCTGGTGGTACTGGCTTGGCTGGTGCAGGTTATGGCGCTGGTCGTTACCGTAGTCAGCACATGAAGAAGTCACTTGGTGATTCTGTTCTTGAAGATTTGAGCAAGGCTGTAACCGATTATGATCGTGAAATGGTTATTGCTAAGGCTATGGATGAAGTTGAGATTGCTAAGGCTCAGGCTGCTGAAGCGTTTGAGTATGCGGCTGCTATTGAAGATGCGCGCATTGAGGATGCTTTCATTTCTAAGGCTGCTGAATACAATCTGCCTGTGAGCCCTGAGGTTCTTGGCCCAATTTTGAAGTCTATTGCTGAAACTTTGACTGATGAGGAGTTAGACATTCTTGATGAATTGTTTGCTTCTGTTGGTGATTCTTTGTACAACGAGATTGGTTATGTTGGCGATACAGCTAATGTTTCTGTTCTTGATACTGTTGATGGTCTTGCGCAAGAATTTGTTGGCAAGTCAGATGTTTCATACGAGCAGGCTTATTCGGCTATGTTCGAAGCCAATCCAAGCGCATACGATGCTTACTTATCAGAAGGACGGTACTAAACCATGGCTTTTGAAGATTCCCTCAAATCCCTTTCTCTGAATGCGGATGCTTCTATCTCTGGCTACACCGGTGTTTCTGGTGTTGCTGCAGGTGGCGGTCCTTCCACGTTCTTTAAAATTACTAGCATTACTGCTAGCGGTGGAACTAACACTGTTGTTACAACAACTAATCATGGTTTGTCTGTTGGTGACACTGTTTACATCGCTAATACTGGAACTAATTCTGGTAATAATGGCGGTTTCGTAGTTGCTACGATTACTGCTGCTAACACTTTCACGGTTTCTAACTCAAGTGGTACAACTACTGCTGCTGTTGGTACTGTTACTAAGGCTATCTACAATCAGCAGTACCGTTTTGTTAAGATTACTGGTGCTAAGAAGGCAGGCCTTTGCACTTCAAGCGCTGATTATTCAATTGGTGTTCTACAGAACAAGCCGCAGTATGAAGGCGCTGCTGCTCAGGTTGGTTTCCTTGGCGTTTCGTATGTAATTACCGGTCAGGCTGTTGGTACGGCTGCTACCGCAATTTCTGCGGGTGACAAGCTTGCTTCAGATACTCTTGGTGCTGCCGCTAAGGCTGGTGTGAGTTCGGTTTATGCAGTGGCTACAAGCACTGTTGCGCTTACTGTTTCAAGTACAACTACTGTTACAACCACTATTGGTGCTGCCACAACGTTTAAGGTTGGTGACTTGATTACTGTTTCTGGCGGTCCTGGACTACATAATGGTTCGTTCTACCTAAACTCGGTAACCACTACTACTAACACGAATGACACTTTGTCGTGGACTAATAGTGCTGCACCGACAACTGCTAATGGTACTGCTACGACAACAATCTCTACTGTTCGTCAGCCGGTTATTGCTGGCGTTGCTCTCGCTTCTTCGTCTACTCCAGGCGAACTGATCCCAGTCCTACTGGCCGCCCGATAAGGAATAGGTGAATTAACTAATGCCAAATCCATCACAATCCGATTTGCACGTAAATGTGCCGTTGACTAATGTCAGCGTCGCATACATGCAGTCTGCTGATTCTTACATTGCCGATAAGGTGTTCCCTAAGGTTCCTGTTAAGAAGCAGTCTGACTTGTACTGGAAGTACAGCAAGAGCGATTGGCGTCGTACTGACGTTGCTCGTCGTGCTCCTTCTACTGAGACTCCTGGTGTGGGTTGGAACGTTACTACGGACCAGTACTTTGCCCATGTCTATGGTGTTCATAAGGACATTGATGATCAGCTACGTGCGAATGCTGATAGCAACTTTATCCTCGACCGCGACAGCACCGAGTTTGTAACTAACCAATTGCTTCTTAAGCGCGATGTTGATTGGGCTGCTAAGTACTTTACTTCTAATACTTGGGATGTTGATCTTACTGCTGGTAACTCTAATCCCGTTTACAATGGTTTGACGCAGACTGGTTTTTCTGGAACTGTGCCTTATTCAAAGTGGTCTGATGCTGGTTCTGACCCTATTGGTGACGTTGCTCGTGCTGTTATTGCTTTCCGTAAGAACACTGGTTTTGCTCCTAACATCATGGTTCTTGGTGCGGATGTTATGACCGCTCTTAAGCAGCACCCAGATATCATTGATCGTATTAAGTACACTCAGCGCGGTATTGTGACTGAGGACCTTATTGCTACGATGTTTGGTGTTAAGGAACTGTACACTTCGTATGCTACTGCTACTACTACTAGCACTACTGCTGCTGGCGATGGTACTGGCATTCAGATTCCTGATGCTAAGGCTCAGGATGCTCGTGCTAACTTCAACTTCATTAATGATTCGAAGTCTGCTCTTCTTTGCTACGCTCCGTCTGCTCCTTCGCTGATGACACCTTCTGCTGGTTACACGTTTACGTGGAACGGCTACCTTGGTGGTAATTCTGAAGGTATTAAGATTAAGCGTTTCCGTATGGAGCATATTGCTTCTGATCGTATTGAAGCTGAAATGACTTACGACATGAAGATTGTTGCGCCTGACATGGGTGTATTCTTCCCGAGTTTGGTTGCGTAATTATGTACCGAGTGTCTACTGTCCTACGTGCTGCGCGTGATTTGGCGTACCGTAATACAACTATCGCTAAGGGTACGGTTCTTACTGATGCCCAAGTACTAGGTATGAAGACACTTCAATCGTTGTTGGCGAAGCGCTGGGTTGTTCCTGTTCAGGACCCCAGCGCCCGCCGGCTTCCAAATGCACGTCAGCGTTCTAAGAGTGGTACGTACAATAATGGTGTGTTGGACCTTAATGGTCTTGCGGATACGTCAAATAATAGTTCTGTAAAGTACACACCTATGCCAACGTATTTAAATCCTGCGGTTGTTAATGCTTATGCTGTTGCGGGTGTTCCTTACGCAGTTAATGGCACTATTGTTGGTCAAGCTGCTGGGGCGTTTTCTTTGTCTTGGTATGAGCCTATTGATAGTACGTCTGGCGCTATTACGGTGACGGATTATTATGTTCAGTACAAGCTGTCTTCCGCTACTAGTTGGACTACTAATTCTGCTGTCGGGTCTAAAACTGAAAGTCAAGTTATTTCTGGTTTGAATACGACTTCAATGTATGATTTCCGTGTTGCTGCTGTTGTTGGTGGTATTACGGGCACTTATTCTGCTGTTTTTAGCACTTACGTTAAGTAGGGTTTATTATGCCTCAGACCAAGGCTGTTAATGGTAAGACTCAGACTCCTATTCGTAAAGCTACGTCTAAGACGACGCGTGCTTCTACTGCGAGTCAGAATGATGTTTCTGTGGCTAATAAAGAGTTGCAGCGTGTTGCTACGCGTAATGACATTGCTGCGGATACCGGTAAGGCCAAGAAGTATTTGGCTATGAAAACTTTAACTTATAATGGCGCTGTTTATACTCAGGGTCAGGAAGTTGTTGGCGCGGCTAATTGGCTTCGTCTTGAAACGTGGATTGCTAATCGTTGGATTGAGGAAAAGGATTAGTTATGTGTGCTGCGTGTGGTTGTGGTTGTAAGCATGGGATTGCAGCAAAGGGCTGTACTTGTAAATGTAAAGATTGCCGGGAGGCTCGTATGTCTGTTGAAAAATCGTTTCTAGTTTCTAAAGCTTTGCGTGGCTTTGATGGTGTTGTTGGTGCTCTTGATGATGTTGAGAAGTCTGCTTATACGCGTGGCTTTACTCGCGCTATGGGTGATCATAGATATGGTAAAACGCGTTTGTTGCAGCGTCTTCAAACAGCTAATGAACGCGGATTGCGCGGCAAAGCAAGAGACCAACTAAAAACTGGAAGCAGTAGTTTAAAGTACGGTCATTATGATGCTCCTCACCGTGCTGCAATGAATGAATTCAATACGGGCAGAGTTAACACTCGTGTTGCTGAACTTAAAGGCAGACAACGGCTTGCAGGGGGTATTGCTGGTGGGTCGTTATTTGGCGCTGGCGTTGCTGGTATTGCTCACGATAAGAAACATGGCCGCCATTAATAAATAGTAACTATTTTAAGTTAGGATTGTCCTATGTCGTGGACTTATAGTGGTGATCCAAGTACTTCTGAAAAGGATACTATCCGTTTCTATTTGGGTGATGTTGACCCTAATTTTCCTTTGCTGACTGATGAGGAAATTACTTTCCTTAATAGTGAGTGGGCTGACATTTATGGTGCCCCTTTGTATACGGCGGCTGTTGCTGCGGAGGTTGTAGCTTCGAGGTTTGCTCGCGAGGTTGATGTTTCTGCTGATGGTGTGTCTGTGCAGATTGGTCAGTTGCAGCAGCGGTTTAATGATTTGGCTCAGTCTTTGCGTGACCAGTATAAGGCTCAGTATGGCTGGTTTGACCCTGTGGTTGCTAATAATGTTTTGAGCGTTAATTGGGATCCTGAGATTGCACCTTTGGTGTTTGGTATTGGCTTTAATGATAATTATCTTGCTGGCCGTCAAAATTATGGTGATTATCATCCTGGGCGTGCTGTGGATTGGTGGCATTCTGATGTGCAGAATGAGCCGATTGTTTGGGGGTAATTGTGTACAAAATTAACACTAATCTTGTACGCCGTTATGCCCGTAAGTATGCGGAAATGAACATGGCTTCTGAAGTACGTATTGATCGTCCAGGTAAACCTACTTTGGACACTACTACTGGTGATGCTACAGCTACTGTGCTTTCTACTGTTTATGCTGGTAAGGCGCGTGTGACTACTGTTGGTGGCCCTCAGCAGTATTCTTTGGGTGAAGAGCCACAATATTTTTCTAGTGGTTCTGTGTCTATTCCTTTGTTTGATGAGGAGGGACAGCCAACTATGCCTCAGGTTAATGATGTGGTTATTGTGACTGCTCATCATGATGTGTTGATGGTTAATCGTGCTTTTCGTGTGATGGATGTTCAGGCTTCTGGGCAACTTGAGGCTGTGCGTAACATGTCTGTTACGGGTGTTCAGCGCTGGGAGGGCTGGGAGGCTTCTCCTGCTATTCCTTCGGAGTGGTATGTATGAATTTGACAGAGTTTGAGCAAATGCTTTTGGTTATGCGCCAGAAGGCTGAGATGGTGCCGCAGAGGATGTATCGTGAGGCCCAGGCTGTTGTGGGGGCTGCACATGAGGGTAATGTGGTGACTACGCTTCATCAGACGTCTACGGGTGTTGTGGCTACGGTAAGCCCTGTTGTGGGCGCTAATGTTGATTCTGCTAAGTTGTCTCGGCACGCTGTTTCTTTGTCTAAAAAGTTTGATGAACGTTCGAGTGAGATTGCTAAAGGTATCGTTGAATGATTGATCATGGTGCTTTAACGGATTTGCTTATTTACCAGCTTTCTACTGATACTGGCGAACTTGTTGGGGATGGTATTGCTCCTGCTGAGGGTGGTTGGCTTAAAGGTCAACCTAACCAAAGTGTTTATGTTCCGTACATGGTTTTGGTTTCTGGTGGGGCTAGCGTAATGATTAATGACCTTGACGGTAATTTGGATTGGACTGTTAATTGGTCGCTTCGCTATTTTGGTGGGTCGCGTAAGCAGGTTGATTGGATTGCTAATAAGGCTCGTAATGCTATTGATGGTGGTCCTAATAATGTTTTGCATAATACTTTTGGGGTGAATCAGCCATTTAAGATTACGGCTGTGCAGTGGACTAATTTGGGTGCTGTTTCGCGTGTGGATACGGTAAATCCGCCTTATTGGCAGGTTTATGATTCGTTTGGACTTGTTTGTTCCCGTAATAGTTTTACCCCGACTTTGTAGTAGTATCGGATATACCGGTATTTATTTTCGTACGAATGGCTTAGGAGGCCACAACCCATGGCAAGAATTATTCCGAATAACAATACGTGGATTGGGTTTTACCCAGTCACGGGTGCTTTCGCTGGACTTAGCGGTTATTCAACAGCTTGGAATTCAGTGACTGGTGGTAGTGCTACTATCACTCAAGCCGAGATTGATACATGTTACGATCTCACTCCTTTTGTGATTTCTATTACCGCTCAGTCAACTGGTAACACTGTTCCTACACCTACTATTGACACTCTTTTTGAAGGCAATATCCCTGGTACTGTAAATGCTTCGTTTACTGCAGATTTTTACCGTGATGATGCTTCTTACACTGACGTTAACACTTCGCAGTCTGCTGTTGACTTTGCTTGGACTAAGTTGGCTCGCGGAACTAAGGGATACATTGTTGTTTCTCGTTTTGCTAACCCGACTTCGGTTTCACAAGGTACTAACCAGGAGCCTGCAACTAACAACATTGTTGAAATTTGGCCTGTTGTTGTGACTGCTCGTACTGCTGGTGCAATTACGTCTAACACTGTTCAGACTTTCACGGTGACTGCTGCTGTTCCTCAGGAACCTGCTGAGGCTGCTACGGTTACTTCATCTACTGCTGCACCTTCTGCTCCTCTTAACTTGACTGCTGTTCGTTTGACTCAGACTGCATCTGGCACTACGCCTTCGATTGGTCTGGACTGGGATGTTCCTTCTTACACTGGTACGCTAACTGCTGGTGGTTCGGAAGCGGCCACGCCTTACGTCGTTCAGGTTTCGACAACTTCAAACGGTACGTTTAATACGATTACTCAGTTGACTGCGACTTCAATCTCGGCTTCGACTGGTTCGCTGTATGTTGACTCCGTGGCTCAAGTATTGAACACTACACCAACTACTCCTGTAACTAGCGGTAGCGTTGCTCTCACGACTTCACAGGGTACTTCAAAGACTCTGTACTTCCGTGTTGCTGCGCGTAACGCTAACGGTGTCGGTACTTACAGTAACGTTGTTTCTGTAGCAGCCGTTCACGGTTAATCTAATCTTGTATAGGGGGCGCGTCGTTCCTCTCTCGGCGTTCCCCCTATACTTTTTTTATGTCAGGCCCTACACCTCGTAATAAGCGTAAGCTTAAACAGACCAAGCGAAGGAAATATATCATGGCACGTAAGATTGCTACTTTGGAAGACTTGCTTCAGAAGCCTGCTCGCACCAAGGAAATTACTATTAATGTACCTACTGGTAAGTCTGGTACGACTGATTTTGTTGTCACTCTTAGGGCTATTGGCTCGAAGGCTTATGATGATTTGTTGGCGGCTCATCCGCCTACCCCGGCTCAAAAGCGTGAAGGTATTACTTATAATTCTGATACTTTTGCTCCTGCTTTGATTGCGGCTTCTGCTGTCACTCCCGCTTTGACTCTTGATCAGGCTACGCAAATTTGGACTTCTAATGACTGGTCTCGTGGCGAGTTGACTGAACTGTTTCTTGGTTGTGTTGAGGTGAACTCTAGCGGGCTTGATGTCCCTTTCACCGAAGCCGTCTAAGGTATGACCCAACCTTCTTTATGGAGGTGCAGTGGTGTTCCGAAAACGGCATGCCTCATTCAGCGTTGTTGGAGTGGGCTGGTGAGGATAGAGCCAAGTTGGCGGCTTATCTTTTAGAAAATGGTTCTCGCTGTCAATTGTGTGGTACTTCTGATTGGGAGTGGGAACAGGACCGTCATGCATACGAGCCTGTTGTTAAGCAGTGTTGGGGCTGTTACACAAAGGATCGTGCTACAGACGAGAATGATAGGCTTCCAGGCTCTACAATGGTATTAATGCCGGCTTATCAAGCTGAGCAAATGCGTGGCGCCGAGGTTAAAAGACCTATGTGAAAGGAGTGACTGATGCTTAATCAAGATGTTTCAATTGATTTTAATGCTAATGTTGCTCCTCTTAACGCTGCTCTTTCTCAAGGTATTGCTCAAGTCCAGCAAATGGCTAAAAGCACGGACAGTGCTGTTGGTAAATTAAATGGGCTTAATAGTGCTTTTTTAAGTCTTACTCAACGTCTGCAAAGTGTTGCTGGGTCTAATAAGGTTGCTGTTGCTACTGCTGCGGCTTATCAGCAGCAGTTGTCTACTGTGTCTGCAACGGCTGTAGCCGCTGGTAAACAGTTTAAAGGTCTGTCTGACATTACTATGAAGTTTGCTAAAGACTTTCCTGTAGGTATGGACAAGGCAATCGCTACCACTAAAACTTTGACTACGGCTGGTGTTACGACTACTAAAGAGGTAGGCAAACTTGGCAGTGAGTTTATTAAACTTCAAGCCGCCACTGGTGAGTGGGGTTCTGGCATGGTTACTGACATGCTTAACCTTACTAAGTCTTTTGGTAATTCAAATAGTATGGTTAAGGGTTTTAGTGACTCTTTAGTTACTGTTTCGGCTAAGTTTGGTGCTTCGGCATCTTCAGTTTTGGCTTTTTCAAAAGCTATTGCGCCTATTGCGTCTATTGCTGGTGTAAGCGAAGGTGCCGTTTTTGGCATGTCTACAGCGTTTTCTCGCATGGGCGAGGATGGTTTTAGATCTGCTAATGCTTTTAACAAGGTTTTGCTGGATTTGCAAAAGTCTGTAACTACAGGTTCTCCTGAAATTAAAGAATATGCCAAGGCCATGAATATGACTACGGATTCTTTGGCTGAACTTTTTAAGAATGATCCTACTGAAGTTATTTACCGTTTTACTGATGCTATTAATAAGCAGGGCCCTGCTGCGGCTCAGACGCTTGATAATTTGGGTATTGGGTCTGTTAATGCTTTGAAGTCTATTCAGGCTATTGCCAAGCAGGGTGATTTGCGTCAAGTAGTTGGTGCTGCTACTGCTGCTTTTAATAATGGGTCTACTAACGTTGCAGCGTCTGATGCATTGAATGGTGTAAATGACAAAATACAAACGTTGAACGAAAAAGTTTCTCAAACTGCTGCTACTGCAGGCAAACCTTTTTTGGGCTTTTTGGGTGGTGTTTTAGGTTTAGCTAATGGTGCCGCTTCCGCTATTGGAAAACTTGTTGGGGTTTTTGCTGGTTTTGGTCCTGTATTGCCCGTTCTTTCTGCTATTGCTGGTGTTTTAAAAACTCTTGCTTTGCTTTCTATGGGTAGTTTGGCTTTAAGTTGGCTTAAAGATTCTTCTAAGATGTCTATGTTTAGGTTGGGTCGTTCTGAAGCGGCTCAAGGTATTGCCACTACCGAAGGTCGTTTGGCGGCAGGCATGACTGGTCCGCCACCATCTAGCCTACTGTATAGGCTTGGTGCGCAGACTAAAGAAATGTCTATGATCAATCAAGCTGAAAAGTTATATAAGCAGTATCAAAGTATTCCTACTCCTGTGGGTGTTGCCAAAGAAGTTGTGCGTAATCCTTTTGGTGTTGCAGGCGCTGCCATACGTGGCGTAGCTAATCTTGAGTCTAATTGGACTCGTGATTCTATTTCAAAGCCTTTGTTAAGGATTGATGAGAGCCAAGCTTACAAAAATAACATGGCTTCTTTGAAGGCTGGTGGTGGTATTTTACCTATGGAGCAGCAGCGTGCAATTGTTGGCGAAAATGCTCGTGGCCAGTTAAACGCTTATAACGCAAATGTGCATGCTCCTATGCCTTTGGGTAATTTGCCGGCCGACATGACTAACATGCAGAAGCGTATCGCTGCAATGACTGGGTTTGTTTCTGATGCCGGCACTGCAGGTTTTGCTAAGAACCTTAAAGCTTTAGGTTATGCTGCGCAGGATGCTGCCGTTAATTTGAAAGATACTGCTAAGAAAATTGGTGCTGTTGGGCAGTTTGTAAACACTCGTGGTGCAGGTGGAGCTTCTGGCCCTATGGGCATTTTACGTACTGCTGAGGGTAATCAAACAATGCTTGGGCAAATGCTACCTATGTTTGCTGTTATGGCTGGCATGGCTATTTTTTCTAAAATGCAGCAGCAAAGGAATGAATTTAATAAAAGTCTCAATGGTACTGGTATGGCTGATGCTAACTCTGTTTACAATGCTTACGCAGCAAAAACTAACACTTTGGGTTACCAAACCGTTACGGCTTCATCAACTACGGACGTTAATGCTAAGGCTACGAGTTACGCTAACGAGCAAAGAGATTGGCAGCATGCGATACATTTTGATGGTAATGATCGTGCAGCCAATGATGCTATTGCTAACGCGCAATCTTCTTCTTATGCGGCTGGTCAAGATTTTGGCCCGCAAACTAGTGCTAAAGATGTTGCGGCTCAAATAACTGCTCTTTATCATGCTTCTGGCAACAACCCAGCGCAATTAAGTAGGATGATGCAGGATGTCATACATACGCGTGACTCGCTGTTTCAAAAAGATGTTGAAAACGAAATTACTACTTATTTAAAAAAGCCTGATGCTGTTAAAGAGTTTGCTGGTTTGTTCCGTGCTGCAGCAAACGCTATGCCTAGAACTGGATCTAGCGATAGGTTTAATAATGCTGTTCAGTTAATTCGTGGTGAGATACAGACAACTGAGGATACGGCAGGATCTGTATATAAAAATCCTTTACTAATTAACACAAAGACAACTCTTGATTTGATTGCTGGTGCGCGTAGAGTTGCAGACCACGGGGATGTTAATACTGGCGGTGTGCTTGGTTTTGGTGGTAAGACAGCCAACGAAAAAGTAGGCATTATTTTGACTAAGTTGCTTAATGAAACTTTGGCAAAAACTGGAACTACTGTTGTTAACGTTGGAGACGTTGAAGGATTGATGTCGAAAGGTTATGGATCTCTTCCAGAAACTTGGGATGAGCTTATAAAAAATGGCTTTTTTAACAAAAAGAATTTAAACGCTACTGGCAAATATCTGACTGAACACAATTGGAAAGATTTAGCTAGAACTCGCTTGTCTTTAAAGTCTTCTGAAACTACTCCTGCTGAAGCAGAGTCTCTGCGTATTTCTGCTAGTAAAGCTGGAGGAGAAGATTTATCTAGTACTAGTTCGCTTTTTGCTGCGGAAGATTATGCTTCAAGTAAAAAGAAAACTGTTCAACAAATTGCTGCTTCGCCTGTTTTGTATAACAGCGCTAGTTCGGACACTAAAAAAGCAATTGATGCTTACGTTAAACAAAACGATTTAGCGGCTCAAGCTGCTTATGGGGCTTCTTTGTCAAACCAGTATTTAGCGAAAGCTGGCGGTGACGCTACTTTGGCACTGCAGCGTTTAAGTGAGCAATTAGGTAACAAGGATCTTGCTGCTTCATCTTCTGAATTTGCTGGTTTGACTACTGCTTTTAGTCAGACTATGCAGACGCGTTCTTTACAGCAATCTGGCACCGGAGGTATTCAAAACATTATTTCCGATGTTGGTGTCGGTGTTCATGCTATTAAAAGCGCTGCTCCTACTGAACAAGGTGCTAAGGATGCGCGTCAAGCTGAAGTTGACATCACTGCGAGCGGTTTAGCCAGGGCTAATAGTTTGGCTAAGCAAATTGCTAATTTGAATCATCAGGTTGCTGAACAAAATGAAGATTTTCAAGTTAGTCTTTCTCATGCTAGCCGTGATTATCAGCGTCAATCTGCGTATCAAGAGGCTGATTATCTTGAAAATCGTCAACGCCAATATAAAGCGTTTTATTTGAATGTTAAGCGTCAGACGCAAGATTTTGCTAAGTCTTTTAGTAATCCTTTTGAACGTATTGCGGCCGCTCGAACTACGGATGCTTATAGTACTGTGGGTAATTTGAAGCAGCAAAACATTTCTTTGGGTCAGCAAATGGCTAATATTAAAAAACTGAAGAAGATGGGTCTTTCTGATGACGCTATTCGCACTTTGGATTTGATGAACCCTAATAATGCTCAAGAAGTTGCGCGTTTGTTGCAGGATATGTCGCAAAATAAGGGTTTGGTTGCCGATACAAATAAAGAAGTTCAAACTCGTATGAATTTGTCTAAAGAGTATCAAAAGAGTCCGTTCAACACTCAGGCTGAGCGTGATCGTGAAAATCTTAAACAGCAAATGGATTATTCTGAGAAAGATTATAAGAAAGCTGTTGCGCGTGCTAAAACTATTCATGAAACTCAAATTGCTGATATGAGGCAGCAGTTGGCTACTCAGCAATCTCGCGCATATAATGATATTTTAAATTTTGGCGATAATGTTCAGGTTGCTGGGGATAGTGCTTCTGGGCGTTTGCAAGCTGCTTTGAATGGCATGCCTACTGTTGCGGGTAAAGCTGCTACTGACACTATGAATTCTTTAATCCAAGGTATTAACGATGAGTTGGGCAATATTCCTGATATCAACATTCGCGTAGCCGGGCAATATACTGCCCCTAATCATGGTGGAACAATTACGGTTCGTTCCCCTGAAGAAGGCGACACTGGTGTTTATAAGGGAGCAACTTATACTTATCATCAGGGGCATTGGTCAACAAAGATTAAAGGTGGGCGTGGCGGGGCAGCCCACTTTTCTGTTGCTCCTAGCGAAGTTAACCCTAAAACAAATCCAGATGGTACGGTAAAGTACAAAGCCGAAGGCGGTTTTATTACTGGGCCTGGTACGGGTAAGTCTGACTCTATTCCCGCAATGCTTTCTAACGGCGAGTATGTGGTTAAGGCTGATGCTGTCAAGAATTATGGTGTTCAGTTCCTTGATGCTTTGAACAATAATAAGTTTGCTAGTGGCGGTTATGTGAGCAGTGGTGAAGCTATTACTTCTCGCATGGCTTCTTACACTAGTCACGTGAGTAATGTGACGAGTCAACAGTATGACCATTCAACGCAAATCAATGGGCCTATTACAGTTCAGTCTAATGATCCTGAGGAATTTTTACGTAAGGTTAACGCTAAGCAAAAACTTCAACGTTTGATGCAACCGGTGGGTAACTAATGGCTGATGCAGGTTTAAGTGTAAAGGTTAGTATTTCTACTGACAACATTTATAACAGTGGCGGTGTTTCTGCTTATACTGGCGCATGGTTAAATGTTAATGACGGTTCTTCTTACAAAATCGCTAAAGGTTCTTTTGAAAATTCTGCTACTACTTTTCGTAAAGACGAGGTTACTAACCCATTTGTTGAAGGTAAGTATGTGGTAAATGCTTTGCGCGAAAATGTGACAGAGGCATTAAATATTTATGTTTTGGGTACGGATAACATTACTGTTCGTAATCGTATTCAAACTTTGGTTGACGCTATTCGAGCTAACCAGTTTTTGATTAAAGTTACTTTAGGTAATGCACAACAAATTTGGCAGTGTTTTGCTGCCGACTTTACTATTAACACGCAGTTAGAGTTTTTGCACAGCCGGCGTGCTACTGTCAACATGACTGTAACTCGTAACCCTACAGTTATTTTGTCTACTGATTCTTCAGTTACTACAGGAGCATAAATGGGCGCATTTACTAACTACGGTAATAATTTAATGTTACAAAGTGTTTTTAATGGTTCTGGAACGTTTTATTTGGGTTTAGTCACTGCTTTACCGGATCAGAATGCTACTTCGGCAACTTTGGTAGAACCTTCTGGTGGGGGCTATTCAAGAATTGCGATTAGTGCTGGGTCGGCATATTGGAAATATGGCCAGAGTAGTGCTTCTAATGCTTATTCCGCAGTTTTTAACACTGCTAGTGCAGATTGGGGGCGCATTGTTGGGTGGGCTTTGTGTGACGCTTTGACTGGCGGCAATGTTATTGCTTGTGGGGAATTAGTACAAACTTTGGTTGTACAGAGTGGTTCTTCTGTTACTTTGCCTAAAGAGTCTCTTGTTTTGCGGTTGTTGTAATGTCTTATCTTCCTGCGTCTGCTGCCAACGAGTCAGGGCTTATTGCTAATCTTTCTACTAAAGCTACGAGCCTAACAAACGCTACTAGTACGGGCAGTTTAACTTTTGCTGGTATTTCTGGCACTTTGTATTTAAATATTTCAACTTTTGGCCCATTTCCGCGCGATTTTCCTTCGGCGTCTGTATATAAAGTTGTTCCTACTGCTGCAGCAATTAGCGGTGCAAGTTTAAGCACTATTGCGAGTAGCGTTGATAATAGGTCGCGTTACTATTTTACTGCTACTGTTGGCGGGTTGAACGAAACACTTAACATTGTTCAGTTAAATGTAGTTTCGGTTGTTAATAACCCTAGTGATCCTATTTCTACTTCTTTTGCAATTACCGAATGGGAGTTTTTTCAAACTTCGGATTATTTAGAGCAAAGTTTAAGTTTAGGTAGCACTTTTACTACTGCTAGGGCATCGCTTTCTCTTTCTGTAACACCACCTATTGTTTACAATTCAAATATTGTTCCTTTAAAACAAGCGCTTTTTAGCACTGGTAGTTATGTGGTTATTAACGGTTTTCCATATGACGCGTCAGGTGTTGAACAAACTTTAGACACCGGGGATGCTTATGTAACTAGTGGATTATCGGTTATTAGTTACGCGGCAACAAAAGTTTTGGGTTACACCAGCGATTCTAACTATTTGTCTTATAACGATTCTTCTAACACTCTACCTAGTTCGACGTTTTCTTCAAGTAACCGCTGGGTTGCTCAGTCTGGTTATTCAAGTGGTTCATGGTCTTCTTATTCTGGAACTGCTCGTAGTTTGAGTACGGTTACTGGCCGTTATCCAGCGGCCACTATTTCTAACGAAATTGTTTTAAATGATACAGAATATGGTTTTCCTACTGTCCCACTGTTTAACGGCGATTTTCTTTATACGACTTATACTCCGTGGAATTTAAATTCTGATACAACTTTTACAGCTTTGGCTGTAGTTATGCCTGATGCTGCCGGCCAAGACACTCTTTATCAAAATGGGGTTGATACTGGCTTTGATGTCGACAAAGATTGGTCAACGATTTTTTCTATTGGCTACATGACTAATAGCACTACCCCAACTATTTATAAAGATTCCGATAACAGGATGACTGTAAGGTGGTATCAAAATGGCATTGTGTCTTTAAACTATGGCGAAAGTAAATTGGCTAGTTTAAAAACTAACTTTTTTATTGGAAAGATGCAGCCACTAGTTGTTGGTTTTAGTTTAGATTATGGTAACAAAAGAGTCCGTCTTATTGTTGCTGATGGCACCGTGCATTTATCTAAGTTTGCTAGTTATTCTCCACGTACTGGAACGGATTTAGTTGGTTCGACAGCAAATCTGTTTGTTGGTATTAGTCCCACATATTTAGCCGGTAATGACAGTTTAACTTCTAATCCTTATAGTGTTGATTGTTCTAGTGACATGTATGTTTATGATATTTTGGGTTACTATCAACCGTTATCTGTTTTAACTGATGGTGCTATTAAAAACGAAATTGCTAAACTTGACCGAATTTACGGGGTACTTACTCAATGAAACCGCCTGTCATTAACACAACTAGTTTAACTGAATCTGGTTATTGGAGGATTTTAGTTGACCCACTACCTTCTGAGGATAGTGTGCCGACTGATGTTACATTTTTTCGCAATGCTGCTACCAATGTTGAAAATTTGACCACTACGGATCCTTTTGGTCCAGGTGTTGCCACTTTATCTTTTCACAGCATTACTTTGCTTGATACTCCAGGTATGGGTGATTTGAAGTGGCTTGTACCTGAAGCTAATGTTGATATTTGTTGGATGTCCCCGCAGTATTTGACAAGCAACGTGTCTGCGTGGTCTCAAACCAATACTTACAATGTGGGGACTACGGTTTCTTACAATGGCTCTTATTACGTTTCTAAGTTAAGTGTTGGGCCTTTTCCTGCTACTTGGACTAGTTGGAACCGTTTAGATACTTATTCCGTTGGTGATTACGTATTATCTACAAATGGTAACGTTTATGTTTGCATTGTAAATAGAAGTGCGACAACTGCGTTTAATACTCCACAAATTGACACTACACATTGGTCGCTTTTCAATTGGCAACCTAATACTGACACTACACATTGGACTTTACGTGGCGCTCCGACTGGTGATGTGCTGTATAAATGGGAAGGTTATTTTGTTTCTTTTGATTATGAGGAAACTGAAGCAGGAAATACTTTAACCATTACTTGTAATGGTGCTATGAAACAAATGGATAATTTTTTGGCTAAGCCAGAGTATTTATCTCGTCCTATGACTTATGAACATGCTATTGCTAGTCAGTTTTTGAAGTATCCTTCTTCTAGGTTGGCACCTTGTCGGGCTTTTGATACTGCTGTTCCTTATTGGTATAAGTCGATGCCTGAACATATTTATGATCCTGCAGATTTTACGGTTAAAACTTCTTCTCAAAGTGCTAACTCTACGTATTCTTATGTGTACACTCCTGACCCTAGTTTTATTAAAAAAGGTGATGTGTGGTCTGGGATGCTCACACGATCTACTGGCAATTTTGAGCCTGTTTTGTCTAACTATATTCAAAACTTATTGTCGTCTATGCAAACTCAGCGTGGCTGTTTTAGTTTGCTTCTTGATAAAGGGCGAGTGCCGTATTTTAAACATCGAACTAGATTGAACACTCCAGCTTCTGATACTTTGATTGTTGATTTGCTGTGGCCGGGTGTAAAAGTTTCTATTACTAAAGATTATTCGCAGGAAGTAAATACGGTTTATGGTAGCGGTAAGACTTTAAGTGGCCAAGCTTTTAATAATATTACTTTTAATGCTAATGGTACGGCTGCAACTTTTGAGCCTTTTGCCGCTAATTCTGTTAACTATCCTGCTACTCCTACTAATCCAGATTTTAATAAATCGCATATGGCTAAAGAAGCGTCTTTGCAATTTTATGACGGTTTGAGTGCCAGCAGTGCTAAGTTAGTTGCCCAGAAACAATTAGACATGCTTTCTGATCCTGGTATGACTGGAAGCATTACTTTGCATACCGACCCGCAGTTAAACAGTGGTGCTGGTTTTGCACGCCAGATGATTACTGCCGGTATGAGTATTTTGGTTCGTGGTTTGTTTGGTAATCGTCAAGGAACGCTATTTCACATTACTGAACACTCTTACAGCGGGGAAGATAATACCGTTACTTTGGTTATTGATTCTAAGTTTAGGGATCAACTAACTGTTCAAGAAATTCGTAAACGGGGTAGGGATTCTTTGATTGTGGCCCGTCAGTTACAGATAGGTAAGTACGCGCCTGCGGTTGAGGATTTATTGTATCCATGGACTTATGCTCCTGGTGATGGCAAACCAGCATCTGGCTATGTCCCTATCGCTTCTAAGGTACGTGTTTGGGATAAAGTGTCGAACGTTGATGCTTTCCCTTGGACTAACTTAACTTCTAGTTATTCTCCTAGCAGTGTGTACAACGGGGTAAATCTTAAAAGCGGTCCACATAATTCTGCGGCTGCGCCTTATGCGTCTCTAATTGGTGCAGCTAGCACTACTTTTTCCAACAAAAATTGGGTTAAAGTTCCTATTTTATTAAGTTCTAAAGGGACTATTATTAACTCTAATTTTGCGGCGTATAAAGATGATGGAACGCTTTATAAAGTGCCTTTCCACGTATCTATTTGGTATGAAGATACTATTTCTGCTTTTCACATGCCGCATATTCCTGCACCTCTTACTTCAACTGCTGGTAAAGGTTTTGCTGGAGTGAAGTTAAGTATCGCTCCTTCTGCACTGGTGGGTGGGGTTTCCAAAAGACTTATTACCGCAACTTTTAAAGACGCGCACAAAATGTATAAGGGTGATACTTTTTACATTAAAACTGGTACAAACAAAATACCTACTGGAGTTATTTACACTGTTAAAAACAGAACTGGTGCTAATACTTTAACGTTTTATGTAAAAACTTCAGATGTCCACATTGCTAAAAATGATACAAGTACGGCTACTGTAAGCATCAATAAAATTTTGTCTAACGGTACTTACTCTGGAAATGATGGCTTTTCATATAAGTATGGTCAGGCTTATCCGTTTTTTGAACAAGCTTGGGAAACTAAATTGCCTACTGGTTCTAACGCTACGGATTCTGCAACTTATACGTCTAATACGCCAATTGTGGCTTGGGGTACTTATTACGAAAAAGCGGGTTATTGGCCTAATGTTTCTTCAGAAACTTCTATACCCACTGGGCAATTCCAAGACACTACTCCTTTTTCTTATGACTTTACTTCGCAATCTGTTGGCGTTATTGCTAACGATACGCCTGAAAACAATCAGCATTACAAGGTATATAAGCAGCCCGCTCCGGCTCGTATTACAGCGTATGCTATGTTTTATTGTGATCAAGAGTGGGACGATACCTTGGGCCAATTAGTTCCTCGTAAGAATAGTGTACATTTTTTGGGACGTCTGTATCGTCAGCCCCCAGGGATGTAGGATGTTGTTATGGCTTTAGGTACAGTATCCAGTGCAGCAGTTACTGCTTTTTTTAATAGTTTTAACGGAACGACTCCTAGCGCTATCGCATCTTATGCTTCTATTTATAGTGCGCAACCTGATCCTTCTAATACTGCAACTAACCAAATTCCCGGTATTAGTAGGCAGTTAATTAGTTGGACTAGTCCTAGTGGTAATGCTACGGCAAACACTGGTGCGCTTACTTTTTCAAACATCACAAATAAAACCATTACTCACATTGGGGTTTGTACAGCTTTAACTGGTGGCAGTTTGCTGTTTACTGTGCCACTTTCTTCGCCAGTTGTTATTGGTGGTACCGCCCGTAGTTACACGATTGCCCCGTTTGGCTTGTCTGTTCTTATTGACTCTGTAAATACAAGCATTGTTGATAGTATTGATGGCGGGCTTGCAAATACGACATCATGGGTTGGGGTAATTAGTTAATGGCTACTCAAATACAGTTACGGCGAGATTCGTATTCAAATTGGAATTCTGCCAACCCTGTTTTAGCGCAAGGCGAAATTGGTTGTGTTATTTCAGGTACTGATACAGGTTTGTTTAAAATTGGTGATGGTGTTACGACTTGGAATTTTTTGTCTTACGCTACTGATTTTACAAAAATTGCTAACAAGCATACTGTGCTAGCTAACGGCACTACTGCTTTGGCTTTGGCTTCTAGTAATTCTGTTGTTGTCACCCCAACCGCTAACGCGTCTTATACGACTACTGTTCCTGTGGCAGGTACTAGGGCGGCTGTAATGATTTTAACTTCTGGCACTACGTCTTATACGATTACTTTTAGTACGGGTTTTAAGGCCGCTTCTACTATAGTTACTGGTGCTGTTACAGGTAAATATTGGGTGGTTAATTTTATTTCTGATGGTACAAACCTTATTGAAATGGGAAGGTCTGGGCCTGTCTAATGGCTAACGCTCATGTTTATCCGATAAAAATTGATCAAGGTGGAACTTGGTCTCTTGCTTTTACGTACAAAATCAATAATGTTGCTGTTAATTTTAGTGGCTTTACTGCATCTCTGATGGTTCGTAAGAACTATACGGATACTTCTCCTGTTTTGTTGTTAACTACTGAAAATGGCGGTATTGCTTTAGGTGCTGATGGGTTGGTTACTATTACTGCTTCAGCTGCTTTAACTGCCGCTATGCCTCCTGGTACGGGTGTTTATGATCTTGAACTTTATACGGGTAGTGAGGTTCGCAAGCTTCTTCGCGGTGATGTGACTATTGTTCCTGAGGTTACTCGATGAGTGAAATTGTCGAAATTGGCAAGGATACGGTCAATCTGACGGTTGTTGACAATAACATTACTCTTGATGTTCAGACGTCTTCTGTAAGCCTCACAGCGGCTTCTGTGGGCCCCCAGGGCCCTCAAGGACTTAAAGGTTCTGATGGTGCGGATAGTACTGTCCCTGGTCCCACTGGTAATGGTATTTCTAGTATTGTTCGTACTTCAGGTACTGGCGCAGCTGGTACAACAGATACCTACACGATTACGTATTCTGATTCAGCGACATCAACATTTAACGTAGTTAACGGTGCTAATGGTGCTACAGGAGCGACTGGTGCTGGCGGTGCTTTAGGTTATTATGGGTCTTTTTATGACACGACAACACAAACATTAACTGCCGCTAATACCCCTAAAGTCATTACATTAAACACAACTGCGGAAAATAACGGAATTACTATAAATTCCACCTATAAATCGAGAATTACGTTTAATTACGCAGGAACATACAATATCCAGTTTTCCGCACAAGTTTCAAATAATGGAACTTCTATAGCAAATTTTTGGTTGCGTAAAAATGGTACAGATTTAACTTGGACTAATGGTGAGGTAACTACTTCTAACCAGAATCATCATGTTCTTCCTGCTTGGAATTATGTGCTTACCTTGGCGGCTAATGATTATCTTGAGTTTGTGTGGATGAGTAATGATGCGGCGAATACTTTAGAGGCTCAAGCAGCGACTACATCGCCTGCGTCTCCGGCTGTTGCCTCAATGATTGTTACTGTTCAACAAGTTATGTATACGCAGGTAGGAACTTATCCTTCAGGCCAACCGGGTGTTGTTCATGCCGATAGTTCTGGTAATTTAACTTCTTCAAGCATTGTTAATGCTGACATTGCTACTAGTGCAGGAATTTTACCTAGTAAAATTTCTGGTACTGCAGTAACCCAAGCTGATGTAGGCACTGTTTCTTCAAATATGCTGGGTGCGTCTGTGATACAAACATATGTGCAGGCAAGTTCCCCTACGGTATCATTAGGTACAAAGTATTTGTGGTGGGATACTTCGCAGTCTAGTTTGACTCTTTGGATTGAGGATGGAACATAATGGCAGTACGTAATGCGTTTGGTGATTTAAACGTTGAAGTAACGCAGCAAAGTGTGCTGTCTATTTTGAACAATATTGAGATTCTTTTGGCTGATATTGCTCAGAATCAAGGGTTTCGTGATCAATCGGTTGGTGCACAGCGTGTTGCCGTTACTGCAGGAACTGTTACTAGCGTTTCTAACTTTGGTGGTGTGTCTGCAATTATGGACCAATATTCACAATTTGCTAATACCGCGGGTGTTCTGCGGCAATCAATAGTCGTATCTTAAGGAAAATAACTTATGGCAACTACGGTAAATCTTAGAAAAATTCTTGACCGCAAGCAGTGGGAAATGGTGAATAACCTTCCTGCTACTCCTGCTACAGGTTCAACGTTTATTCAGTCAGAAGGACCTGACCAGCAGGTAATGTATGTGGCTAGTTCTACGTCTGTATATTTGTATGATCCTAATGAAGACGCTTATGTGCTTTTACCAACTCCTTCATTCGCGAATGGTACTTTTGGTACCGGTGTTTGCGGGGCTTATCATACTAATGGGCCTACTGGTACTGCTACAGGTGGCTCCACAACAACTTTAAACTCCGCCGTTACAACTGTTGGATCTCTTGCTGGATATACTATTCGTATTACGGGTGGCACTGGTGCGGGACAGGACCGCGTAATTGCTTCTAATACAGTTGGAACTAACGCTACTTTTACAGTTTCTTCGGCGTTTACTACAGCCCCGGACAGCACAAGCACATACCTGCTACTTACTGGGCGCTACTATGTATTTTTGCCTGGTGCGACTACACCAGGCTTTAAGTATTACGATGTTGCCACTAATACGTGGTCTGCTGCGTTAAGCATTACAGGCGCACCTACGGGAGCCGCGGCAGATTTAGCTATGAAAACTACATGTGGTTATTTAGCGTCTTTTTCTACAGGCACCGTCAACACAGGAACTTCTACTACTTTAGTTTCTTCTTCCAAAACTTGGGCTACTAACCAGTGGGTAAACTTTCAGGTTCGTATTAATGGAACAAACACAGCTACTGGCCAAGTCAGGACTATTACCGCAAATGATGCTACATCTCTTACTGTGTCAGGTTGGTCAGCGACGCCTTCTTCAGCCAACACTTTCACTATTGAAGGTAATGATGATTTTATTTATTTAACTGGCAATGCTTCTACTGCCATCTATAGATATTCTATTTCGGGTAATACATGGTCTACACTTAGTGGCGCACGCGCATCAGCAGCTGGTGCTGGAGGGGTAAGTCTCAACTGGGTCAGATCATCTACCAACACTACATGGACTAACGAGTCTGCAATTATTAATGGTCGCCGTTTGTACTCTTTCAGAGGAGGCGCTACAGGAAACTTAGACTATTACGACATTCCTACTAATACATGGACTTCTTTACTAACCAGTTACCAGTATGGTGGTTCGGAAACTGTCACTACTGGTACTGCATTTGAGAATGGTAGTAATGGGTTAATTTACCTTCAAAAAGATGCTACTGGTCGTTTTTTCAAGTTTGATTGCATGGCTAACGCTTTGCTGCCTTGGAGTTTGCTTCCATTTACTCAAGGTACAGCTACGGTTGGTAATAAGGCATTTTCTGTTAAGTACACTGATGGTGCTACTACGCTCACTTATATTTATTTTGGGCTTAATTCTACTGCTATTGCTTTTAGGTGTTTGGTTATTTAAAAGTGGCAAAATGACCTGTTTTTGGGCAAAAAAAAAGACCAAGTTAGGGCACCCCCGAAGGGGTGCCCTAATTGGCTTTACTTAACAAGTAGCCAAACAACCTTGTACTATCATGCACAGTAGCTGCAGGTTGTCGTTCATCCCTCTAGGAATAGGATCAGGCGTGCACCTATTAAGAAAACACAGTTTCTATTCGGGGTTCGGGTTTAATGCTATCCCCAAATAGTCGCGGTGCTGGTCCGGGTGCTGGTGTACTAGCCTTTGCCGGTATTGGAACGCCGAGTGGGCCGGAACCCACACCGCCTCCGGTAAACCACATCGCTACTTGCCGTAGCGCATCAAATACTGTCAGGATACGCGTGAGTATTCCTGCTGCATTTGAGAAGTGGTTGAGTCTTGCCATTCCTTCAACTCCTTGGCGCTTAGCCCAGGAGAATCCAAGAACGGCGATTGATACAGCCGTGAGTAAGAGACCCATTCTGGTCCTTCCGTGTTATGAATAACTTCCCAGCCTTTATGAAAACTATCGAGAGCCATGTCCCATAATTCCAAGCCTAGGTTGTCCATTCGTTTTTGTGGGTTTGGTGGTTTATCGTACAGACGTTCAACGGTAGCCATAATGTTTTCTGTAAAGTAACAGTCACAATCTTTGTGGTAATCGTTTTCGTATGCACAATCTTCTTCGTGATAGCCTTCCAGTTCGCATATGCAGTCAAACTGCAGCATGCCCATTGAGTCTTGGCTTTCTAATGCCCTGACTGAATGAATTAGATGTTTGGCTATCTTTTCACTAATCGGTATTACGGTCCACATTGGTACAAATCCATGGCACACAATTTCTGGACTTATTTGTATTAAGTCTCCGTATGGGTGACGATCTGAATCAAATTCCAAGTGGATGTTGTCTTGCGCGTACCTTTCATCTGATGCTGGGCTATCGAATCGTGTGATTGCTACGCACGGGTAGTCCATCATAAATGAAGCGGCATGTTCGGTAGGGGCACGTTTTCCTTTATTGTTTATTTCAATCAAGGATTCCCATTGAACTATTACGGGATACAGGTAAGGTACATCTGGCTTTACTTCCAGAGACACCTCGTTTACCGCGCTATAAAAACTGTGGTGGTTGACTGCCAAAAGTTGCGCCACGTGTATCCCATAGCCTTTAGAACGGGGTTGAACCATAGGATACCAAACACCGCTATCGTTTGATTCCCATCGTTCATACCCCATTAAAGGTTCTTTGAGAAAAGGCGATGAGGAGTCAAGCCAATCATCGACCTGACTCCTCATCGCTTGTCTTATAAGCACTATTTGCGCTTCTTGCCCTTGTTGATGTTGGTAGGACGGTACTGGTTAACAATAGCGGCCAGTGACTCTTCCTCTGAAGCTAAGAAAGTTTCTACCGTTTCAACAGAGTCGTTAATCGCAATGTCACTAAGATCAATTACTTCAGCATCCTCAGACTTGCGGTTCCAAGGAAAGTTAAATTTGAAGTAACTTACTGCACCAATAACCGCGCCAGCAGTTGCGATAGCAAGTAGTGACGCTAAAACACCTAGGCCAGACATACCGGCAGCAACAATTTTTCCTACGAATGGAATCAACTTAATTGCACTAGAAACCGCACCCTTTGTAAGAGCATTAGCGGCAACAAGACCAGTGAACACGGAAGCACCAGTTGTGGTGAAGTTTACAGCTTTTGTGCCTGTAAATGCTTGCGTCAACTTGGTGCTGATAATGGTTGTGCTGATTGTTAGGAAGTTTGTAACCTTGGCGCGTACACCAGAGAACTTGATGTTCCATGTAGTTACCTTCTCTGAAGCTTTCTTTGAGAAGATACCGACTAATTTAGCAAACATTGTTCCGGCTTTGAAAATTGCGCGATCAACAAAGTGGTTAACTTTTGCAAGCCCTTTAGTTACAAAACCAACTGCGGTTTTGATGAGGTGTACGAGTGCTAGATAGCCTTCTCGTGTGGCCATCATTGATGAAAGGATTGTTCCACGTACCGTGTGCGGGATAGCGTTCCAAATGAAACCAAAAGCACCTTTGAAGTATGAAACAATCTTGCTGCGTGATGCAGCGGTGTCGGCAATGATTTTGCCTGCTAGTGTGCGTAGGTACTGCAGTTTGATTGCAGCCTTGGTTCGTACGTTTGCTGCCATTTCTTTTGCAGCTTGGGCGACGGTTACACCGTCTGGGGTTGTAGCGTTCATGCTACTTTCTCCTTGTTTTTTTTGTTACACACACCTCTGTGGTGTGCGGGTAATAAGGTGTTTCTTATTTCCCCTAGATGCTCAGCCAGGGAAGTAGCTGAGCATCGTAGGCAATTAAGAAACGTGTAGTGCTTTTAGCATTGTTTCGTAATCAACATCGAGGGCCTTGCATAGCGCTGGTAGCAGTGCGATGCTTGGGCGGGTTTCTAAAGTGAAGTACCTGTAAAGGTTTCCGCGGTTAATACCTACGGCTTGGGCAACTTGTTCTAACGAACTGTATCCAAGTTCACTCATTCGGTTACGTAGCCAAACCATTGGCTTAGTTTTCTTTGCCATGTTTTCTCCTTAGAGGCTGATGTTTTGTGTGTAGTCAAAGTCGCGACCTGCGTCTTTGAGTATTTTGTGTAAGCAGTCGTTTGCGTATCGTTCTGCATCGGACCATGCGGTTTCGTTTTCAAAAAGGCGTGCTTTGATGTCACCGTTATTGCTTGTCGCAATTACGATGTAACGTCCAGACACACCTTCTTTTTCGTTGTAGTGCACTTCAACAGATCCGAATGGGTATTGCCTATTTACTAATGGCGTATCCACCTGGACCTGCTTTCTCATTGTTCATTAGTTCTTCTAACTCATGTACGTTAAGGCTAAACTGCGTTAGGAGCGTGTTAGAAATGTTGACCATTTGCTGTCGCATGTCTTTGTGTATGTCTGAAAGCGAATCGTGCAAATGAAATTTAATGTTTTCGGCTACGTTTGAGGCTTGGATGGTGGCAGATTCTGTAGGTAAATAATCTTCTAGGATGCGACCGACTTGCTCCATGCAAACATCGTAAAGATCAGAGTTGATTTGCTTTACGTATTTTTCATGGGCTTTTTGTATTGCTTCTGTAACTAACTGCGTGTTTCTGTTTCTAGAACGCTTAATTAGCCATTGTGCATAGTTTTTTGATTTCTCCACTTGCCCTCCAAATAGAAAAAGCCCCGACACAATTTGTGTCAGAGCTTGTAGTTTTTTTGCCTTAAGGTTTGTCCGGCTACTTACATTGTGTAGCTTAGGTTATCCTCCTAGGCGGTGTATTTAGTATCGGATAGAGTTGTCCCAACCCGATGTATCTATTGTACCACACTTACACAACGGTACGCAAATCAAATGTCAAACGTTTCTTTAACTTCTTCAATTTGTTGATCTAATGTAAATCTCGGCATGTCTTGCATCAAAGTATTGATGTCGCCAAGATGCGGCCTATCGCAAACCCAGTTATCTAAATCAAACTGCAAACTTGTTAATTCTTTTTGTAGCGACTTAGTGACGATGTTTTTGATTTCGATTGAATTTTTCAGCAATTGAATGGTGCCGTTTGCTTCAATTAACTTGTTGTTTAGAAAAGTGTAGCAAGCTATAACGCCTAAAATAAACGCGATAGTTGCAACAAATACTCCAATTGAGTTATCCATTATTTTTCTCCTGATTGATTTGGATTTTGTTTCTTTTGGTTAGCCAAGCTACACAAAACTCGTCTAGCCGATCTTCTACCTTTTTTAACGGGTTTGTTAATAGCGGCAAAAGGTCTTGGTGTTTAATGAGTAGAAAAGATAATTCTTTCTGTGAAGCATTAAACATTTTTTTATTAATCTGCATAATCGTCCATTTCTTCTAAATCAGCAAATACTTCTTCCCAACATTTGTTGTGGAATCCGCTCTTTAACGTTTCGCGTTGTTCAGCAGTAAGTTCTGGGAAAGCGTCTTGGATTTTGTACCCTTCAAATTCCCACTTTCTTAAACCTTCTGTTTTCACATAAACATTGTTAGACAAATTACAAACAGGACATGTGCGTGTAACTAGTGTTAATTCTTTTAATTTTGGCACATTGTTATTTTTTTGCTGGCGTTGAATATGAATTTCTAAATCCAAGTCAAGTAATTTTTGTTCAAGTTTGGAATGTAACCTCCTCGCTAAATCATTGTCTAACATGATTTGAACTATGTAGTTATCTACATCTTGCATAACAATGTGAATTTTTAGTTCTTCTTTGTTAACACCCATTGCTAGCAAACTTTTGATTCGATTTGCTTTAGCCATGTTACTCACCTTCTACTTTATGATCTGAGTCTTGATATTTATCGTCGTGGGGATTGCTGTTGTATTCTGCGATAGAGATGTCAACTAATCCGCTGAGAGAGTTTACGACTTCCATGTATGGAGCGGTTGTCATATCAAATGTGTTGACGTATTTGATTGGCTCGTAAGCCCAAGGGATGAGTGTGACTGTAACCATTTGGTTTTCGTCAATTTCAGCAATTACTTTGTACAAATCTTTGATCGACTTGTACGTTACTTGAGTAGTCATTTCTTCTCCTTTAGCCTGTCTCATCAGTGCCAGTTGGCTATGCCGGCAGACGCCTCACGGCGTTTCGATTTTTAGTTAGTAGCTTCGCGCTTCTTGTAAACGCGCTTAGTTGCGAACAGTGCAGAGTGAACCTTACGCAGAGCAATTGCTGTTTCTTTGTATTGGACTGCAAGTTCTTGTGAACCTCGCCCAAAACGCTTTGCCATGTATTCGGCGTCTTCGATTGCATGTTCCAATGCTGTCTTAGCATCCATTTCTTTCTCCTTTGACCTATCTCCTCAGTGCTGGTAGGTCAATCCCAGCAGACGCCTCGCGGCGTTTCGACTAATCAACTTCAGCACATTTACCGCACCACGTGTTTGCTGGCGCTGTGCTGCAGTGACGATATGGATGCGTTGTATCTGCATGCTCTGGGCAGCCACAGCAGTTGATGCAATATTTGCGATCAGCATGACATGCCCATACTTCGATGCTTACACGTGAACAGCTGAGGCACTTTGTGTCATCGAACAGTTCTTTGGTCATGCGGTACAACACTGGGGCTAGTACGAGTAAAACTAGCACTTCTGCGATGCGCCAAATGTAGGTTGCAATTGTCCAAAACATTTCCGTCTCCTTTTTTTGACCTGTCATCCTCAGTACCGGTAGGTCAGTTCCGGCAGACGCCTCACGGCGTTTCGACTTGTTACGGGCGACCGTAGCAGTCTGGCTTGCAGTTACCGTCACCGTGCGAGTAAGGCCAGTCCTTCTCTTTGGTGCACTTGCCTGGGAAGCCTGTGCGGTAACGGCAGTCAACAACACACTTGCCGAAGTCGTGGACAGTGCAGTCCTTGACTGCGGTGGCTGGGACCGTTGGTGCGCATGAGCTGCAGATGGTCTGGTTGTGTGGCTGGTTGCGCACATGTGCCAGAACTGCTTCTTCAAGCTCACGCTGTTGGATACGCTGGGCTGAAGCAACTAGAACACCAGGTGCTTCGAACAATGCCTGTAGGAAGATTTCTCCGAGGCCACGTACCTTGTTATCGTCGTTCATGTTTTCTCCTTAAAAGAAAAAGCCCAACAGCAGGATTGCTATTGGGAACCTGTCTCATCAGTGCTGGGCGGTTACCCCAGCAGACTTCCCCTATTGAGGAAGTTTCGACTCTTCGATGGCACCGTCTAGGATCTCTGCAACACGGTTTGTGCGGCGTACAACATCCTTGAGGGCGATAAAGCCAAGGCCGATTAGAACTATTGGTAGGAGCAAAGTAGCTTTGCCAACGCCAATAAGTTCTTGAGCTCTACTTGTGTTGTTGTTCATTTCTGTCTCCTTTAACCTGTCTCATCAGCATCAGGTGGTTAATCCTGATGGACCGCACTAGGCGGTTTCGACTTAGAAATCGTCGTTTGGCAGTGGCCAGTCCCAGTCATCTGCAAGCTTGGCTGCTTCTGCTTTAGCATCGGCCAATACTTGCTCTGAATAACTTGGACCTGCAGCAACAGCAACTGGTTGTTCAAGCGGACGGAATGTCTTGCCTGTCTTCCAGTGAGCACAATTAAGAACCACACAGTTATGATCATCAAAAACTGGTGGTTCATGCATGTAGCAGTAACGCTCGTCGCTGTACGCAACAACGTGCTGGCACTGACTATGTGCGCAATCGTGGTGTTCACTTGTGGATGTTGTGGTCATTTCTATTTTCTCCTTAAATAGAAAAAACCCACCAAACAGGGCGTTTGATGGGGTATTTTCGGGCAGCACGATTACCGCTCGAATACTTCTATTATAGCACACTTTGTGACAGTTATGCAACACCAATTGGGATAGAAAACAAAGTAATTTAAACATAAGGTTATATTGGGGAAGGCTGGTCTCTTCCCAAGTGGCGTAGGGCCAGTTTTGCCGTGTTTCCTGGCCCTACGCCGCCTTTATAGGTTAAAGCTGTGCAAGAACCTTGTACGCATTACCTTTATTGTTATCCAAACGAGTTAACGTACGGGTAACACGTGTATCAAGGGAATTAGCCCGAACAAAGTGATCCTCAATCTCAATAGCAGCCTGCAAAAGCCCCCATTTAGTTCCAACAATGCCCTCACAAGTATTGCTGTAGTAAACAGACCAAAAAGTACTCCGCTTCTTAGTCGCGTTGTTCCTTTCCACGTCTGACATGTCAGTTGAGTACGGAATCCATTTATCTAGGAAATCTTCCGCCATACTTTGAGGTGCATTTTGAGTTGCCATGTATCGTGCGTACTCTTCCCAGCCCTTAAATGAAGTCAAACTGCGCTGAATAGCCAACTTAGCGTTAGTTAACTTAGACGCCCAGTCTTTAGTGTGCTTAATAGTGAAAGCAAACTTATGTGATTCCATTTCGCTTTCCGCAATAGCTTGGGTATTAGCACAAACTACCCGTACTGCTGTAGGCCCTAACTTCAAACCACCTTGCCCATCATGGCGTGAAATAAACACCAGGTACGGGTAGGTTGCTGAAGGATCGTTAGGGAGTACGACTGGTTCATCAAGGTACATCGTGGCAATAATTTGCTTACCACCATGCAAACTAATAAGTGTTTCAAACTTTAGGTTAGAAGTTCCAACCATGTCATTATCACCTAAAACATAATCGATAATGTTTCCAAATTCGCCATTAGTAATGACAGCGTACGAATCACGCTGAATAGACAGCAGTTCTTTATTGTCGCTACGTACGATTCTTTTCCAACCTTCAACAAGCTGGTGATCAGCATTAAACGCTACATCATCCATTTCGTCTGTGTCGGCTGCCCAAAGGCGGGTTGTTACTGGGTCCCAAGTGAGACCTGCTTGGATACGGGCTTCTTCAAAAGAGCCTGGCCAAGTGTCTAGTACGGTTCCTAATTCGTGCCAGGCTGGTTTGCGTGCAAACATTCCTGAGTCGAAGTGGTGTGCCATGTGTTTCTCCTGTTATGTTGTGTTGGTTATAACGTATTCACCTTCCTTGTTAAGTAAAACAAGACCGGTAAATGGTATTTCTATTGGTGTTTCTTCTGGGTTGCTGTATGACCTGACCATGTGTCCTGATTCATATGAAACTTTTGGATTCAAGTGAACACTTTTGGTGCCTAGGTTGTGGCATTCATGGTGCAGAGCTACAACATTGTCGAGAGTGTCTTTTCCGCCTTGTGAGCGGAGTTTACGGTGGTGCGCAGCCCAGCTTTCAGGTAACGCACCACCGCATTTTTCGCAGTGACCGTTGCACCTTTTGTAAAGGTTTTTACGGTCAATAGTCATTAGTTATAGGCTCCGGATAGAGAGGCTTCTGCTTTAACCAGTGATGATGCCGACTGGACAGCGGCCACGCGTGTTTCAAGTATCCCGATGCGTATTTTACAAACATCGAACATGTGCTTGGCTTCTAACACACCCCATCTTTCTCCCATAGTGGCAAGAGTGGCTTGTGATTCTTTTTCAAGCACAGTACCTGTAACAGTTAGTGTCGCTTCCGCTCTGGCTTTTTCATATTTACCAATAGCATCTTTCAAATCACTGCTGTAGGTTTCAATTTCTTCAGCAATGTCTTGTAAGTCCTGGTCTAGCAGTTCAAATTTCCTAATAAATCCGGAGAAGGGGTTCATCGCTTTCCTTTGATCCTTTTAACTAGTTTCAGTAGGGCATTACTTAAATCATCAGCAATTTCAAGCATAACTTCTGTTTCCGAAGTTTTATCGGCTTCGGGTTCACTTACAGTTGTGCTGATTGATGTTTTAGTCGTGTATTTTCCGTGTTCTTCATACCATTGATCAAAATGCTTTTTAGGGGCATTTTTTTCATACGAAAAAGCGTTAGGGTTCTGTTCGTACGCAGATACATAAGATTTCTTTGCAGTTAAAGAATCCGATGCTTTGTCTAGAATCAACTGGATTTGGGCGCTTAACTTAGGGTTTGGCACTTTAGCATTATCGCCATACTCTAACTGTATTCGACGTAAGCCTAAAGCTAAGTCCATAGTTCCGTCGATAAGACGCTTATATGCTTCCGCTTGTTGTTTTGGTTGAGATAAAGAAAAACTTTTTATTTTACTCAATATCTCAATAAAACGCGAAGAACTGTTGGAATCTTGTGGTACATTAGATTCGTTGGTTGCGTTATCCATTGCGTTTCTTTCTCCTTTGTTATGTTGAGTAAAAGGCCCTCTAGTTTTCTAGAGGGTCTTTTACATTACTGCAGTTATCTTAATGTCTGAGCAGTGGTTTTCCAATTCTTGCTCAACTCGCTCGCTTGCTTCATCCGGACTTGGTGCGTCAATAGTAACTCGCACTACAGCCTCTACTTCATATGTAGGCATTTTTCCTCCTTTCGGTGTGTTGCGACTTCTTGACTTTGTTTCCTTAACAAGTATGCTAAAGGTAAACCCCGACAAGAAAGGTAAGGTAATGGCTCTCCGACTTGACGAACCCGTAAAAAAGATAAAAATGTGTTCTTTTCAACGTCTTTATGACAATCTAGACGCTTCAGATCAACACATATTGAATGGTTGGATTGAGGTTCATGTAACCCCGTATAAAATCTTTCAAGCATTAAAGCGCGACGGCCATTCAATAGGGCGACAAACCGTTTACGAACACTTGAACGGCTGGTGTATTTGTGGCTCTTAACGATTTCGTTGATATGGGGCCAGGTAGTCCGGACCCGCGTGGCAAGCACCCAAATATCCCTAAGGGTTGGGAACCCAAGATTGAATATGACAATAGTGGCGGGGTTGCTATCACAAAGCCTAGGGAACTTAATCAAGATGATCCTGAAGCTACAGAAATCTTTGACCAATTTAATTTGAACCCTGATCATTGGAGTATTACTAATTTACGCCGCTCTAGTTGGCAAACTTTCAACGGTGAGTGGCTTGAGTCTTTTAGAGCCACTTTTGTCCCTAAAGCCAAATTTAGTCAAGAAATGCGTTTAGATGCCGAGGCTTTAATAGACGAAGTTAGAAAGCATAAACCATCTAAGCGGCAAGCACCTACGGGGGACTTTACAGCCGTTTTTGCTGTAGGCGACACTCAGATAGGCAAAGTTGATGGCGGTGGCTCAGCAGTCATTCTAGATAACATGTTGAGTCGTTTTGACGCTTCTGTTTATCGACTTAAAGACATACGTAAACTTGGCTACGGTATTGGTGAAGTTGTGGCTCCTTGGCTTGGCGACTGTCTTGAAGGTAATCAGAGCCAGCACGGCAATGCGGCGGCAGCTGGGCGTATCGACTTGACTATCACTGAGCAGTATCGAGTTTTGCGCCGTGCAATGATGTATCAGATAAAAACCCTTGCTCCAATGGTGGAAAATTTAGTAATTCCGGTAATTCCCGGTAATCATGATGAGGCGGAGCGTAGAGGCGGGATAGTTAGGTCTTACACCGACTCTTGGGCTATTGAAGCCGGGGTTGCTGTAAAAGATGCTTGCGAACAAAACCCTGAAGTTTACGGCAATGTATCTTTTATTTTTCCGCACCCTGACGAATTAACCGTAACTTTAGAAACTAGCGGGACTATTCTTGCTATGGCTCACGGGCACCAGTTTGGTCGTGATCCTGTGAAGTGGTGGCAGGAACAGTCCCACGGCAGGCAGCCTGTAGGTGAAGCGCACATTTTACTTGGGGCGCATCTACATCACCATAAAGTTCAGGACAGCGGTAAAGACCGCGTGTTTATGCAGGTGCCTGCACTTGATGGTGGGTCTACTTGGTATAGGCACCGCAGAGGTGAGGATGCTAAAGCCGGTTTGCTAAACTTTGTTACAGCGAACGGCGCTTGGTATGAAATGAGTATTCTCTAATGAAAAGACAAATCGTCATTAAATTGTTTGGTGACGAAATTGTCAATGTACTCATAGAAGAATCTGAAAGTGACACAGAGGATGCAGAGGAAGTTGAAAACATTAATGCTTTGAACGCAGATTCAACTTCCTCTGGTCGAAGCACTATTGGCTTTGGGACTCCATGGTCTGTTGAATATTGGGATTCTGAAGATTAGCTTTGTGGTCAGCCCACATTTGTTTACGTTCGGTTTTATCTTTTGAGTGCTCTTCGGATTGCCAACCGCATACGCACCCTGCATGTCTTCTAATGAATAACACTTCGGCATTGATTAGGCGCGGTGCCTCAATAAAGTGGCAACTGTTATCTTTGTTTTTCTTCACTTTTTATCCTAACGGGATTACATGCATTGAAGCATTGTTGAAACTTACTGTGCCAACAGTAAAAGTTGTATAAGAGTTTAAAGTAATTTTTGTTTTACCTTTTGGCAAATATTTTATTAAATAGCCTGTTCGTTGATGGCTACCTGTAACACCTGTTTCTGATTGCGTTACAGAAATAAATTGGGCCGGATTAAAGTTTAATGGCGATCCAAAGTTTACGTTTGTATTTGTGATTGAAGATCCTGTGCCACCGCTGTTGATGACTTTGAACTGGGTTGTCGATGCACTTCCAGTGCTTGAATCCCACGGTATAGAAATTACTTTTTGCGGCACAGCATTTGTCCATGCGTTAGCAGTGCCTGTTGTTTCGATAACTATTGACTGGCCTACCGACAAATTGTGGCTAGCTGAAGTGGTAAATGTTACTAGTGAATCACCATTAGCATCAATACCTGCGTCTGCGGCACTTGAAATAGCCACGTTGTTTGAATCATTGATTCCTACCCACGAAACTGCTGTAGCCGTTCCCCCATCAGTAGGTATAGTTTGATTTGTTAAAGGCGGATTTTTGTACATTAAAACAGTAAATTGCGTGTCACTTAAAGGATAAGTGTCAGTGTTAACTACTAAACCAGGTTTACCGGAAGTTGAATCAAAATATGTTGAGTTGCTGGTACCAGAAATGGTTACTAGTTGGTTTTCCACGAAGTTATTGTCCGCAACGTAAGTGATGTAGTTATTGAAACTTGCTGGTGGGGTTCCACCATAGTTAACGTTCGTAAATAATCCGCCAGCTTTAATGTCTGCTATTGATGTACCGCTAATGTTTGTTCTTAAAGCAGTACCTGTAGTTTGCCCGCTAGGAACAGAAATTTCGGCAGCAAAATTAATTAACGTGTATGAAGGATATTCTAAATTAACAGTTAGCGACCCTATTTCTGTTTGTACAGAAGAACCCCCGCTTGTAACGGTTGCGTTAGTAAAATTTATTCCCGCTGGGGTTTGCAAGGCTTGTTTTGGCACCCAATATCCGTTTTGTGAACGCAAGATTTCGCCATTTACTGCACTGTCAGGTTCAACGTCAAAAAGATTATTTAAAGAATGGTTGTGTCCCGACGGCCCATCCGTGTTATTAACGGTTCCTTTATTACTTAAACTCATTGTTCCTCATGCTTTATAACTGGTAGTTCGGCTACTTTACGCAAAGCGTTTACATATTCTTCAGATGTTCCTGAAACAACAATTGTGTTGTTAGTGACATTGCTTGCCTGATTGTTATCAATACCTAAAATCTTTGTTCTCATTGCGCTAATTTTAAGCACCGTTTCAATGGCTTTAACATCACCCATAAGTGCATCTTGATACACTGCTTGTTGCATCATGTCGTAGCTTTCAAGTTCTAAAGAAAGAATTTCTTGTTTTGCGCCTTCATCAACAAGCATTGCGGCTTTACGGATAGCTTCAGTTGTCATTGCGGACACTTCACGCTCAGTAAGATCAAGTTCTCTAGCAATTTGTGCGGTGGTCTTAAATTGTCTTTTTAACTCCAAGGCACGTTTAGCGTCAGCATTGTATTTTTCTTGCACAATAGAAAGAGCTGTAACTTTTTTAGATTTTGCTACGCTTTTTGCTACGGCAGATTTTTTAACCGTCATTTCTTTCTCCTACGCGGTTCGATAAATGACCCGTCATCGTAATCATCTATACACGCTTTGTAATTAATGTTTCTATCTAGAGCAGCTCGTCTTTCAAAACTGGTGTAACCACCCCAAACTCCGTGTGGTTCTCTATCAATTAACGAAGTTATTAAGCAGTCTCTTTGAACATCGCAAGTGCCACAAATCTTTTTGGCGGTTTTAATCTGATATGCGGTCATAGGCGCATCGTCAGTCCCGTAAAAGATTTCTAAAGGTAAACCTTTGCACTCTGCATCATCACGCCAGTCGCGCCTCGCCGTATAGCGCCAAGCAGGTGGAATCGATGATGTCTTGGGGTTTTTTGTGTTTAAGGCAGTATTCGTAGTATGAAGGATGCCTGGTTTCAAGCCATTTTGCGACGGCTTGCTTATCTGCATGTCCATTACCAATTACCGCTTTTTTCCATGATGAAGGTCCAATCGTTACTACTTTAGATCCTACATCTTGCGCTACATAGGATAATGCTCCGGCTACCATTCCAAGGGATAACCCTGTCCTTACGTTACGACTAACGCCCTGAATTGGCTGCTCAATAACAGTCAACTCAGGGCGCGTCTTCGTAATTTGTTCTTTCAACCAAGTAGCCATACGGTAAATGTTTGTTAAGTCGTCGCCACTAGGCAAAATCAACTCTTCAAACACATTAACGTGTGGATGAGCATAGGCTATTCGCCTTACCCCATAATCTACTCCGGCTGAATTCATACTACATTTCTACCAGTTTTGCTTCTGAATGTACAAAACGATAGTAAGTAGACCCAATGTGACAAGAAAAGCAATCGTTTCAGCCATTTTTGCCCTCAATCGGTGGTCCCCAGCGATCAAATTTATCTGAACGCCAAGCTATGCGGCTAACGTCATCCCCAAAGGTTGTGACCATTATTTGTCCTGGCAACGGCACTGAATCTTCGTCTAAGTCAAAGACGTAAGTTTTTCCCATTGACTGTAACCATTCGCTTTGTGACTCACTTAGTTTTGTTCGGAGAAAAGCCAAGTAAACAATGGCGTCGTCTACTTCTTCAATTGTTTCTCTTATCAAATTTGGAGTGGACTTTTGCTCAATTTTTTGAACTTCGCCTTCATCATATTCCGCGACGCCAACGTTCATGATGCGGTGTTTTACGGTACGTATCATTTCTTCGATACGATACGCTAGTTGTTCTGCGTTCATTCTTCTGTTCCCCAATCAGGCTCATCGTTTTCTTCTCGTGCTTCAACTAGACATTCCCAGCAATTTACGGGATTAATGGCTCCGCCATGTCTACGGCAATTAGCCAACTGATCGTCAGTCAACTCAGTGCTTTCTATCAACTTAGTCATCCGAGCTAAAAAATCCAACAGTTGTTTAATTTTTGAACTAGTAAGACCTAAGGTTTCGCCTTTTTCATCTGCTTCGCCAGTAAAAACAACATTTCCACGAATTGAATCAAAACTTTTGTGTTCTTTTTCAAACAAAAAAGTAGCAAAATTGTTTTGCGGAAGTCCAGTGTTTTTACCATTTTCGTTTAGCCACATGTCTACGCCAAGCGTAGGTAGTTGCACTCGCTCAATGAATCCTTGAACTTCATCATGCAACATAACGTGTGCGTTATCTGTTTCAAAAGGCATAATTTTTATACCCATTTCGGCAGTAACAACTAACGCTTCTTTATAGTTTGTCATTTCTTTCTCCTTATGTGCCATCATTCTGTGTTTATTCATTAGGAATTTTGTGTACTGCTTAGTTTTACTATATTCAAAGCGCGTACACCTATCTCCATCTTCATTTATTACTACATTGCACTTTAGTTCATACCAAGGTTTTTTATTAATTCGCATAGATTTAACTACCCAATGCTTGCTTAATCATTTTGACTATTTCTAATGTGCTGTAAGTAATGCTTTCATCTCTGTTTGTGGATAACTTAAACATGAGTGAACTAATTTTTTTAATTTGATTATTAGCATGTTCAATACAGAGAATTGATTGCGCTGGTGGTAACCACTGGTTAACCATTTTGCATGGGCCACACTCTCCTTCTTGTAAAGGTTCTTTTAGCCACGGTTTGTCAATTTTCTTTGACATTTTTACCCCTTAGTTGGTTTGATTGTGAAACGCTTAGATGGCTGCCCGGTCTTTTTAGGTAAGTATCCAAGTTTTTTCATTACTTCATCTTCATCGATTGAAGATCTACCTGAAACTTCAGACCACCTTACGGTTGTTCCGTCAGGAGTTATTCCATTAGTTCCAGTAAGTTGTGTTTTGATGTAGTCCAGTTGCGCAGCAATTTTCTTTGACTCATTTTGAAGTTCGGTGTAATCCTCAATCATTTCAATGAGTTCAATGTTTTCAATCAATGCTTCGTTAGATGGGTACTGGATGCCTTCGCATGCGCCATAAAACTGGCAGTAATCAGCACAGAAAGACGCTTCTTTTTCAGGAGCAGGTGGTTCCTCAAGCGATTTGATGTGCGCGTATCTCTCCAAAGCCTTAAGGGCTACGGATTCATCATACGGTAGCACTTTTTCAACAATGTCTAGTTCGTTTCCGTCCCTTGAGATAGCCACAAGACCAACCCATTCGATTGGGATGCCGTTCATGTTGGCAATGTATGCGTACAGTTGAATTTGTGACTCGTACTGCTTATTGCTACCAAAATATGCCAGTGACTTTTTGGTTGTGGTTTTCCAGTCCCAAATGGTGTTGGTTTCAGTGTCAATTAGGTCAACGTGCCCCATGATTCCGTTGTACTCAAGTTCTTCTTCGAGTACGTATCTTGGATCACCTTGGAAAGCATCTTCAATCATTGAATGAATTGCAGTGCCCATCATTGACGCTAGCTTTAAGGTATCAAAGTTGGTTTCTTCCGTCTGGTTGACTCGATGCCACACTTTTGTTGCACAGCCACCAATTTCGCTTGGACCAACCTCTGTTTGTGTTGATCGTGGGCGCGACTTTTCTTTATCGTGCAGTTTTTGAATTAATGTTTCTTTTATACTCACTTTGCTTCTCTTTCTAGGTCAGTTAGTGCGTTGTGTTCGAATAGCGCTTGGATTTGTGAACCACATTCCGATGGATGTTTTCCAACCCCAAGGTCTTTGGAGCCTTTAACTCTTGTACCGTTAACTTTTAGTGCTAACTCGTCAAGGTTTGCGTACGGTGCGTATTTCACAATTTCTTCTGCAGCTGACGGGCCTACACCTGGTACGGCGAGTAGACCTTTTCTTATTGCTTTGTATTTTTTATCTAGCGAATAGTTGACGCCCGAAAGGTTTACGTGTGCATCAAAGATGCGTATTCCTTGTTTGACGGCTTCTACAAGATAGATTTTTTCTTGGTCACTTCCTATGTATGCTTCAAGCATTGCGGTCCAAAACTCTAGTGGGTAATGGACTGCGTAGTAACCTGTTTGGTAGGCGACAATGCCGTACGATGTGGCGTGAGCTTTGTTAAAGCCGTATCCAGCGTATGCATCAAACGCTTCTTTTAACCAAGCAATATCTGAATCGCTCATCCCTTTACTTCTTGCAAGTACAGCAATGCCTTCTTGCAGTTTTTCAAGTTCGGGACTTAGACCTCTTGATGACTTGATGATTTTTCTTACTTTTTCAATTTCTTCAGCAGCAAGACCAACACTACGCATTACATTGATTACTTGTTCTTGATAAAGCAATACGCCATATGTTGATTTTGTGTGTGTAGAAATTATTTCGTGCCGTTCTGGAATAGGGGCTAGTTTGTGCCTACGGTTAATGAAATCTTCGGTGGCTCCGGAGTCCATTGTTCCTGGCCTAAACAGCGCCATTGAAGCAATAACGTCGTTAAGGTTTTTTGGTTTTAGTCGCCTAATACCGTTACGGCTAGATCCACCTTCAAGTTGGAACAATCCAGCAGTTTCACCTTTGGACATTTTGGAAAACACTTTGGAGTCGTTAAACGGAATATCTGTCCGCTTTACTCCGGTGTATTCTTCCATCTTTCGCAAAGCCGACAGTGTTTTAAGTCCCAAAAGGTCAATCTTTAACAAACCTAATGTTTCAATGTCGTCTTTATCAAAAGATGAAACCATCGCTTCACTTGAAACTACGTGCAAAAGCGGCACCACACCTGCAACATGCTCATCCGGTGTGACGAGCAAGCCAGCGGCGTGTGTCCCGTATCCAGAAAACGCTTCTTTCACCGACAAATCCATAAGGTTTTCTTTCATCTTATGGTCCATGGGTAAATCTTTTATACCCATCTTGTTGGCGTAAGTGTTGTACCTGACTGCCAAACTGCCTACTAATTTTCCGTATTCATCTTCTTGTGCACGCATTTTCATCCACGTGGAAATGTTTACAATGTTGAAGTTTTCGTCCATCCATTGAATAACGTCATTTCTACGTGTGTGTTCTACGTCCAGGTCGATGTCTGGTGGTTTAGTGCGGTCTTTTGACAAGAATCTGTCAAAGAGTAAATCGTATTTAATTGGATCTACTGGAGTGATTTCTAGTAGCCAGCAGAGCATTGAGCCTGCCGCCGAACCACGTGCATTGTAAATAATGTCGTTTTCTCTCATGTATTTACACAAGGTGTATGCGTACATTAAATAGCCAGCAAATCCGGCAGAATAAATAATCTCTAACTCTTCGTCGATACGGTTTAGATACTTTGCTTTCTTAGATGCGGGTATTGCGCCAGTGTCAATTTTTTTAGACAAAGCAGCAGATGCTGTTTCTTCCAGTTCTACATCGGGGTTGCCGCTGTAGGTTGTGTCAGGCACTTTTAATTTAAATGTGTCTAGTTCTGGAATAACCACGTTTGCTTTGGAAGCAAGGTCGTCTAAACCTTCCATTCCAGCTTTGTAAATGTGTGGTTCGTGATAGTCCTGCATCCAAATGTCATCAACCATATGATAACCATCACCTGGAAACAGTCCTTCTTCTGGATCTTCAGAAAAAGAAGTTAAGCGTTTCATGGTGTCATGTATTGCTTGTTCTGTCGGATACACATAATGCGAATCCTGATTGATAACTATCGGCAAGCCTTGCTTTTGCGCTATTTGATAAAGAAACTCTGCATGCTTTTCTTCATCCTGTGTAGGTGTTTTGATTCCATGATTTTGTATCTCAAGGTAAAGATTGTCATCAAACCATTCCCTTAACGTGTTCAATACGTTTGCCACACGTACATCTACCGTATTACTTTTTACTTTAAGCATTTCTGGTAGTAGCCCGAACCAGCATCCGGTCATTGCTACGATTCCTTCGAGCCTTCCATCTTCCGATGCTCTAGCGAAATCAACAAAGTCCATAACTGCTTTGCCAGGAGAACGTTTTAATGCACGAAGCCTTGCCCATTCCTTATGTGCGTGATTACTTAAACCTACAAGGTTTCGGTAGCCTTTTTCACTTATGGAAAGCAAACCTAGGTGCATTGTTTTGGTTTCTTTACCGTTTCGTTCAAAAGCCACGTAAGCTTCAATTCCAGGTAAAGGCTTGATGTCGTTTTTCTTACAGTTTGTGTACAACTGGACTGCACCTGCCATGTTTCCATGATCAGTAAGCCCTAATGCGGGATACTCTAAGACTTTGGCTCTTTCAACTATTTCCTTTACAGGTGAGAGCCCGTCTTTCGCAGAAAACTTACTGTGAGTATGCGCGCTCCAAAACTTTCCCATGTTTTTCCTTTGTGTAAAAAGAGAGGGAAGACCTTGTGTGGCCTTCCCCCTCTTTTAATGAGTGGTTTGACTGTTAGGTCAGGATTAGACCGACGCTAACGGCAAGTTCGGCCAGTTCCTCATGCCCCAAACCTGTAAGGTCAAAGTCTGGGTGCTGAAGGCGTAGCTTGGTGCGCAAACGCGCCTTTGTGCAGTTCATGTACACGTCGTACATGTTTTCTGGGTCCGGTGCGATGTAGTCGTCAACCTCGTCCTGAACAACATCTGCTTCCTCACTGGCTTCAAACCCCGTGTCCCAAGCATCAAACTTGTCACGTAGTTCATTGATCACCTTGCGGCAGTCGTAAGGCTCAGGCAAATCAATCGGGTTTTCATCACGGTGTGGCTTAACCGACAAACGCTGATCGCCCTTTTCACCCTTAAGGCTCAAGGTAAACGGCATAGATAGCCAGTCAAAGCCCTCTTCCAAATTATCATCTTCGTCAACAAACTTAGCTAAAAGTTCTAGGCCTTTAGGCTTCGTGACCTTAAGAAGAATGTGCTTTCCTTCGTCAGTAACAAAGTTGAACATCATCTTTGCCTTCGGGCGAGCTGCAATTGGGTTGCCTTCGTCGTCAATGTCTAGGCGTCCACGGTTCACACGACTCACAAGCGAATCCTTGTATCCATTAACTGGGATTTCTTTCAAACCGTTAGGTGCTTGACGTCCATCCTTCATTCCATCAAAGGTGCTGATTTCTGAGTAGACAAGGAAGTCGCTATCTAGGTTTTCATCGTACCTGGTGACAAACCAACCCTTAACCGGTTCGCCCTTCTTCAATGTGTAGATTGGGTAGAAGCTCTGACCCGCTGAAGGCTTGTCTGTGTTTGCTGCGTTCTTTAAGGCTTGTGCGCCTGTTAAATAGTCAATTGGCATTGGCTTATTTTCCTTCTATTTGCTTGTTTGATTGGTGTTCGATGATTCTTGCATCGATTCGGTCTGCGAACTCTTGTTCAATAACAAAATAGTTACTTAGAACAATTTCTCTTACTCTTGCGGTCGCATCTTCTGCATCTTCACCTGGAAGTGCTTGTGATACGAGGCCAGATGTTACCCACACCTTACGGCCATTGATTGTTATTTCTTGACTTACTTTTGCTTCGACTTTATCCCCAACAGTCACAACAAATGGGTATTGATCGTAGTCGATTGCACTTACGTATTCAGGCGTTTCTTCTTCACCTTCAAACGTGTCGTCATCATCAAAGACTGACATGTTTCTCCTTATGCGTATTTTTTGTAGGAACTTTCACTTAAGGTTTTCCTAATGCTAACTATTCGGTCTGACACTTTAGCATCACCCGGATCATTAACATTTAAGTCCGCCCATTGATGTGCTACAACTGGTGCAACACTTTTAAGTTGTAGTACGGCTCTATCTGCCGCATTCCAACCCGCTTTATCATTGTCAAAAGCAGTAACTACTACCTTTGGCAATAAATCTTGTATCAGTTCGACCTGTGGCGCATGCAACCCAGAACCAAAGCACCCAAGAACTGTCCATTCTTGAGGTATACCACTTTGATCTAAAGCCATGACATCCGATGCGCCTTCAACTAAAACAATCACTTTAGATGGTTTATAGGTGCCGTAGAAAGTAGCCGAAGTCCTAATACCGCTGGGATATAAGTATTTAGCCTTACTACCTTCTTGACGTGATACGACGCCTAACAATGTACCGTCTGCTTGCCGTATTGGATAAGTTGGGGCACCAGTTTCATAATGCGTTCCGCATCTGTGTTTAGCAGCTACACGCAAACCATAGCGTTTAACCCAATACTCACTAGGCCCAGTAATGTCGAACAAATCTAACCAAGCCTCAGGATAAGTCTTTAAAGGTGTTTTTCCTGATAAAAGTTTGATTATTTCTGTAATCGAAGGGATTTTTGCTTTTTTGTCTACTTTCCCGCTTGCTTGGCAAGTAAAGCAATACCAAACCCCTTTTTCTACATTTACTGATGCCGAAGCATTTGTATCTTCATGTACTGGGCAGCAAAATGCAACCTCTCCCCCTCTTGCTGAAGTGATTGCTTCTTGAACTATTTTAGTTATCTGATCTTGAGTAGGTTTAGCCACTAAATTTCTTCACCTGCACTTGCTTCATCAACCATTTTGATTTTGTAAGCTTCTTCAGGAGTTAAAACCTCAAAGTTACCAAAGTCTGGCTCAAACAGTGTGTACCATTTAGACCCAGACTTACCGTGACGGTATTTAGCCATTGAGTTAAGTGTGACTCGCTCAGATTGCTTCATCAATGTGATTACAGCATCAGCGTCTTGCCCTAATGCGTCAGATTGTGCTAAATGCTCAGCACCTGGGGCACTAGTTGAACTGTTACCTGCACGATTAACTTGCGCTCCGGCAATAATAGGAACATTTTGCTGGAGAGCCACTTCTTTCAACTGGTTAGATATTTGAGCCATAGCACGCCAATCCTCAACAGAACGAGAGCCACTTTCAGTGCTCATCAAACCAACATGGTCGATGAGGTACAAAGTCTTTTCTTTAGCGTAAGTTTCAACCATGGTTGGGTCCCTACGCTTCAAGTCTTTGGAATACACATCAATTTGAACTTTGTTGGCTTCTTTGAACTCATCAAATAACGAGACGCGTTGATCTAATTTAATTTCGCCCCATTTGTTTTTCCAACCACTTAAAGCTACGCGGTGGATACGGTCAATAACTTCGCGCTCAGTCATTTCTAAACTGAAGTAAATTATATTCCATCCACTTTCTGCAGCAGCTACGGCGTGCTCAACTAAACGCCATGATTTACCGACACCCATGCGGGCGGCAACAAACCACAAGTCACCGGGAGCAATGCCACCAGTAATGTTTCTAATAGGGCCTTTAGGTACAGCACACATGTCTATGTCATTGTCTTCATCAAACAAACTGTAGTCATAGGCACTAACACCGTTACCAGCCAATGGCTGAACTTTACTAAGGGCTTGTTTCAACAAAGCAACTGCTTCATCGTTTGCTTCTTCAGTTAAAGAATGAGCAGCTGAACCAAGAGCAGTTTGCAAAACTCTTGTCCTATGTTCCTCATGAAGCCTATTAGCAGCAAATTTAATACCTACATTTGCAATGTAAGGAAACTTAGGAAACTTTTTCTTAATTAACTGAGGAGTCGGTGCTTTATGATCCTTCTCTTGATGTTCTAAACAATAATCATGAACATTACGAAATCTATCAATCTTTTCTGTAGTAATTCCATAAGTACCAGGTACATAGGTACCTGTATCCATTAAGGCTGAGATGAATAATATTTCTGCTGGAGTGTCATTGATTATTTCTTCTTTGTTAATAGTTGCTGTCATATTTTCTCCATTTAAATGCAAAAGAACCCCAAGCTCTATTCCTAGGGTTTCTAAGAGTAGTGCTTGAGGTTCTTTTAGGGAAATTTAGGTACTGAGAGAGGGCATACTTTCCCCCTCCCCATGTACTTGTAATTATACCAGCCTTTTTATTCCTAAAATTCTTTTCTGATTACGGGCAAATAACAATATTTAAGAAAGTTCATAATTGGTGTTGCAGTTAGAAAGCATATGCTAGACTTAGCCGAAGGCTTTTTTGAGGTACAAAAAATAAAAGGGCAATCAAGGGCAAGCAAAAAGGGCCTGAGGCTAGAACATATAGGCCCTAACAACACAAAAACTGATAATAACAATGACACACTAGATTCATTGCACACAATAAAGAAAGTGCATAGACTCATAGGTGTCATTTTTTATTTGCAGGAGATCACATGTCACAGCATTCATACGCCATCAGTAAGGCATACCGCGACTTTGAAGAAATTGAAAAAGCCCTAGCTCTTGAAGCAGCTAAAGGTACAGAAAAGTTAACTTCACGCTTTGCACGTGGTGCTGAAAAAGCAAAAGACTATTTTGCCCCTAGAACTGGTGGCGCAGTCCCTGGGAAACTAAACCCAGGTGGTGGCCCACTTATGGGACGTCAACTTGACTACAAGCGTGCAGGTATTGCCGCCGCAGGTGTAGGTGGAACTGGTGCTCTTATCAGTACTGGCGCATCAATGGGTCGACGCCGTAATGGTGGCTACTAATATGCCTACGTCACGAATAACAGGCACACAGGCATTTTCACACATGAACGTGTGGAGATTGCAGCATAAAGAAATAGCAATTGGTCGTTGCCATGCAACTTGCCAGAACGCTTGGGGTTTGCCGGTGAAGTACGCCTCAGCTATTGATGCATGGAATCATGTCCCTAAGGAACACCGCCATACTGACTCGAAGAAGGCTGGTATCGGTGCTGTGCATTTTTGGGATGGTGGCCAGTATGGGCATGTGGCGATGCAGTCCGATAAAAAGGATGTGGTTATTTCTACGGACGCACCTACTCCTGGATATATCGGCGAAGTGCACATTGATTGGTTTGCTAAGAATTGGGGTAAGAAGTACCTTGGTTGGGCTTCTCAGTACAACGACGTTGATCTCCAGTTAAGTAAGATGCCGTCATGAAGTTAATTGTATGGATGGCAGCAGCTTGGGCTGCAGTGTCTTTGTTTCTGTTTTTAGACACGCTGTATTGGATGAAGACCGGTCATAACTTCTGGTAATATTTCTCTTAGTGTGGGTTGCCTAGGATAAGCCTTCACTAACCTGCAGTATTGTGGCTCCGTATGGTGTACCAATACCGCCCTGCCAAAACCCCTGTTGCGGTGCTCGATTTTAAACCTTTGAGCCCGGACAGGGGTTTTGTGCTTTTAGTAGCGTAGAACCTGTGAAATTAGTAGTGTAACTTGGAAAGTATCAAGTAAGTGTTACTATGGAAGTATAAACACCCAGTCCTCTGTTAATTCATGGCTGGGTTTTGTTATATTTGTTGCATTGAAATATAACAAAAGTGCATTAATTGTTGCATTGCAATGCAGTCAAAGTGTTACGGTAGCACCTCGGTCTCCAAAACCGATAGCCTAGGTTCGACTCCTAGTGACTGTGCTAGATTAAATACACACGGCAAAAGGATTTATTCATGGCAGACACAGACGCACCTGTATTTAGTCTTACTAGACCCCCAACTAACCCTGAAGAATTGTGGTGGACAGTTAAAGCACTGTGGGGTGTCGAACTTCCTAGGGTGCAGGTTTGCCCTGATCACACTGCCCCGTTTGACGCTTTTGCTGAAGCCTATTTTGGTAATGAGTTTAACTGGGCTTTATGGTATGGCTCTCGCGGTACAGGTAAGTCTTACATGTTGGCTTTGTTGGCTTTGACTAAAGCTGCCATTCTTGAAATAAACGTGACTTTGCTTGGTGGGTCTATGGCTCAGTCACAAAATATTCATGAGCATGTTGAGGCTTTGCTTCAGCATCGGACTGCTCCAAGGCATGCTATTGCTAGCCAAATTAAGACACAGATTACGTTTTCTGGTGGTAATTGGATTCGGCCTTTGCCTGCGTCTCAAAAGACTGTTCGTGGCCCTCACCCTCAGATGACTTTGTTGGATGAGATTGATGAAATGGAGCGTAAGATTTATGACGCCGCTATGGGTCAGGCTATGACTAAGCCTAATACTCGTGGTGTTGAGGTAGCGGAAATGGTTGTGGCTTCTAGTACGTGGCAGAACCCTGTTGGCACTTTTTCTAGTGTGATGGATGAAGCTTTGAAGAAAGGTATGCCTGTTCGTACGTGGTGTTACAGGGAACAGTTAAAACCTCATGGCTGGATGGATCCTGATTTTATTGAGCGTAAGCGTATGTCTGTGCCGGCTGAAATGTTTCGTGTTGAGTATGAGCTTGGTGAGCCTGCTGGTGGTTCTCGTGCGTTTGATTTAGATAAGTTGAATAGAACGTTTATTGACATGGTTCCTATTGATGAAACTCATTCTGGTAATGATGATGAATGGATTTTTGAGCGTCACTCTAATACTGGCACTTATGTGGCTGGTGCTGACTGGGCTAAGGAGCAGGATAAGACGGTTATTGTTATTTATCGTATTGATGATGATAAGCGCAGGGTTGTTTACTATCGTAGGTTTAACCGTAAGTCTTGGCCTGACATGATTGGTGTGTTTAATCGTGTGGTTTCTGAGTATCAGGCTTTGGCGGTTCATGATGCTACAGGTATTGGCAATGTGGTTCACGATCTTGTTGATGAGCGTGTGGTTAAATTTGTGATGTCTGGCGGTAAGCGCACGGAGATGCTGACTAATTACATTACTGCTGTTGAGCAAGATAAGTATCGTTTGCCTCGCAATACTCCAGCATTTAACGCTCATAAGGGTACGACTGTTGAGGAAGTATATAACCCTGGTCGTTGGAATGCTCATTTGTCTGATGATGTTGCAGCTTTTGCTTTAGCGCATCATGCTGCTGAGCGTATGGCACCACCTACTAGTGGTGAGGGTGTTAAGAAATCTGACGATGTTGCTAGTAAGTTTAAAGATATTACGCCTGTCTTTGAGCGTGATGACGAGTTCTTTGGTCGTACAGGCGAGGTACAACTTGTTGACGATACTGCTGGTGTTGGTGCTTTTTACCTTTAATCTATTGCACTAGATGCTTTGTGCGTTTAGCCTTGTATTATCTGTTTCTTGTGTTATGAGGTTCGTATGAAGTCTTTTCTTAAGTGGCTTGCTACTAGTCCTACGGCCTCGGCCTTAAAGATTGTTTTAGGTGGCTTACTTGCTGTTGGCATTGATTGTGTTGATTCTTTTCATTTGTCTCCTGCTATTTCTTTGCTTGTAGTTGCAGTAATTCCTGTAGTTGTTGATGCTTTGAATCCTCATGATCCTCGTTTTGGTAAAGGTAAAGCCCCGTCCCTGTCTGATTTTGTGGACGCTTTAGAGTCTGCTGTTCAAGAAAATAAGAAGTCATAGTGGATAGTTCAATTATTCATGCCGGTCAAGTTGCTGGGGCTTTGGTTGCCATCCTTACGTTGGGTGGCATTTTAGTTAAGTGGGGTATTGTTAAGCCGATTAAGGCTTACATTGACCAAATGACCTATGCTATTCAACCCCACGCTAATGGGGGTAATAGTTTGCCTGATGTCATCAAGGCTTTGCATAGAGTAGAGTCTAAGTTAGAACAGCATATTGATTCAGATCACAGTCAGGCTAAGTAATGAACACGAAACTTATTGAGGCGTTGAGACGCTGTTTAGCTGATGTTTTTAATGAGTACACTCATGCGCATGGTTTTCATTGGAATGTTGTGGGTAAGGATTTTCCGCAGTTGCATGAGTTTTTTCAAGAGATTTATGAAGATGTTTACAGTTCTATTGACCCTATTGCTGAAATTTTAAGGAAGCTTGATGCGCCTGCCCCTTTTCGTTTGTCTGAGTTTGTTTCTTTACGTGGAACTACAGAAAAGAATCCTTCGGATGCATTAGGTATGGTTCGTGCTTTGTATGAGTTGAACCATGGTGTTATTTTGAATCTTATGCAGGCTTTTAAAGAGGGAAATGCGGTTAATCAACAGGGTGCATGCAATTTTATTGCTGAGCGTATTGATATGCATCAGAAGTGGGCTTGGCAACTTAAGTCTACGTTGGTGTAGTTATGTCTTCTTTGTCTGATTTGGGTAACATTGCCAAGTCTTTAGTATCTAAAGTTTATGAGTTTGATAAGAACAAACATAAATTAAAACCCGGTGATCATTTGGTTGTTACTGGTCGCGGTAAGCCTAAGCTGGTTATGACTAAAGATGAGTATGTCGAGCATAAGTTAAATCATCATAAGCGAGAGTTTCGTGAGGGTGCACATAAGCGTGGTTACACGACTCTTGCTATTGATCCTAACCACAATCCACAGTTTGCTAACATGCTTCGTCATGAAATTAAAACTGGGCGTCCAAGTATGGGTTATATTCGCTTGGGCCATGGTGGCCGAGAAATTAATGAACATAATGGTGCGCATTCTTTAGGGGCAATTCAGCGGCAAATTAAAAATGCAGTACCAAAAGGTTTTGATTATACAAATAATAGAAGAACAACAAGAGTTCCTTTGCATGATTCAAAAGTTATGCATAGTGTTTATGGCACCAGTTCGACTAAATATAATCGTCAAGCTTTAGATAGATTTAATGAAGATGTGGGGCATAAACCTAAAAAAGGTTCAATGTCTGATGTTATTCATAATTCTAAACATGCTGTTAAGGGAATTCATTATGGCGGTAAGCCTAAAATAGATCATGAGTACAAGATTCATTACACACAAAATATGGTTGATGAAGAAGTAAATCGGTGGACCTATCCTTTGGAAGATAAGCAATTAGGGTTGTTTATGGAGATGTCACCTGATCCTTATGGTCGCCGTAAACCTTTAACTAAAAAACAATTAGCGGCGCATAAAGCGGCAATAATTAGTCTTCAAAAAGAAATTGATATGTATAACAAAAAGGCTGTTAAACATCAAAAGTATGTAAATGATTTAGTTGGGCATAGTAATAGAAAACTTAAAACACATCAAGGAATTTTTGGGGGCGGACAATAATGTCTTCTTTTTCTGCCAAGCGCAAACTAATTGAGCGTTATTTTCCGCATAAGCCTTTGGCACCTAACGAATTCTTGCACGGTACGAACAGTGCTGATGCGGCAAGGATTCATGCGGACGGTTTCAAATTGGCTGACCCCAACATTCGCTACAAGACGTCAAGTTCGTACAAACGCCGAACTGATGGGGATAATACACCTGGCGATGGGTTGACACGCAAGGGGCGCAATCGCTCTACAGGTAACAATGGTGCGGGCGTTTATTTAACACGTGACCGTGATCTTGCCAATGAATATGCTAGGGGCAAGCGCAATGGAGAGCCTCAGGTTGTGCGTGTACAAATTCCTCATGATGCCAAGTTCATTGATCAACATGATAGACGATTATACGCAGAGATGCTTCATAGGCAACAACGACGTGCAATGGGCGGCAAGTCTCGTGCTTTCATTCGGGAAATGCCAACGGCACGACGTATGGGCTATGACGGTGTATCTAGTTTTACCCCACATAGGTCACATTATGTATTTGGGGACCCTCGTAAAGTGAAGCCAGTCAAAGATGCGCGTGAGGCACATGTTGCGCACATTGCAACCGATGCGGCTGTTGCTTCTACTGTGGTGGGCGGTAGCGCTTATGGTGCTCATAAAGTAAAAAAGTTTGATACTCCTGCGTGGACTCGTGAAGAGGGCAAGAATCCTAATGGCGGCCTAAACGCTAAGGGTCGTGCTTCTGCTAAAGCCGAGGGTCATAATTTAAAGCCACCAGTTAAGGCTGGCAATAATCCTCGTCGGGCTTCTTTTCTTGCTCGTATGGGTAACATGCCGGGCCCCGAACATAAACCTAATGGTGAACCTACTCGCTTATTGCTATCATTAAATGCTTGGGGCGCTTCGTCTAAGGCTGACGCTAAAAGAAAGGCTGCTGCTATGAGTGTGCATAAATCAGATCAAGAACTTAAGTCTAAAGTTTTACGTGATGGTCGTAAGATTGCTTATTTGTCTACTATCCCTATTGCAGGTAGAGCAATTGGTACGGCTAGAGCTGCTCAGCAAGCGCCTGCTGGTTTAAGGGCTAGGTCTGCTGCTAGTCAAAACCTTGGTACCACTTTAGGCACTTTGCCTTTGGCTGGCGCTGCATATGGCGCACGCCACTATATTGCAAAGCACCCAAATAAGATTGCTAACCTTAAGAATAAGCATCTTTTGGCTATTGGTGGTGGTGCTATTGCGGCTAGTTATGGGTCTGCGGTTGCCGGCGGTATGGTAGGTCAAACTTTGCATCGTAAGAAGCACATGGATGAGTACCTTAAGCACTACAAAAAGCAAGGTATTAATAAGTCTTTTGGTGACGATACCCTTGCGGAGCAGTCACGTTTTGGTGGCGCTGGTTCAGTTGGTTATGCGTATGATGAGGTGTCTAAGGCTAAGAAGCGTAAGCCTTCGGTGAATCCTCAGCAGCGTGTTTTTCGTGATCTTGAGCGTATGGAAGCGGAGCATGCTGCGGCTACTGCTAATGGCCATAGCACTGTGAAGCCGTTGGTTCGACCTACACACGGGGTTGTTGTTGCTTCTCCTTCTGTTGAGGGTACTGCTACTCGTAATGTTCGGTTTACTCCTAGGCGTATTGGTGCTGCTGCTTTTGGGGTTGGTGCTATTGGTGCGGTGGCTTATGGGGCTCATAAGTACAATCAGAATCGTTTGAGCACTGTAAATAAAGGTGTTCGTTTAGATAGGTTTGCTGAAACTAAACTTGGTCAGCGTTATCTTGAAAATCCTGTTCATTATGTGCCTAAGAAGCCTAAGCTCGATGCTGAAAATATCCCTTACATGAGTGTTAAATATGGGGCTACTAAGAAGTTGAAGCGTGATGCTGCTATTGCCGGTACTTCTTTGGTTGGTACTGGTGGTGTTTATGGTGCTCATAGAATGTCGCAGGGTGGTGTGAATAAGGCGTCGCTTGGTGGTTCGCGTGTGCTTCGGGGTGCTGCTGATGCAGTTCGAGGTGCTAGGTCAGGCGCTCGTGGCGGTCGGTCTTCAGCAGAAATTCTTGGGAGCATTCAAGCTTCTGCTGCTAAAGATGCTAAAAGGGCAGAGGCTTTTGGTCCTCGCACAAGTACACCGTTAAAGGATGTTGCTCCTGCTAGGCCTCGCACTAAGTTGGCTGTTCCGGGTGGTCAAGGTGGCACGTTTGCTGTTGATCGTAAGGCTATGGCTGATGAGGCTGGTATGGCTTACCATCGTCAAGCAGTTAAGGGCAAGGAACTTGCTATTCGTCCTAAAGCAGGTGGTCTTGTCCCTACTGGCGGTCGCGCTACTGCTACTAATGTTCGTGCTGGTAGTAATGCTGTCCCAGCGCCTTCTAAGCCTGGTAGTTCTATTGTTCCTACTAATAATGGTGTTTATTCAATCAAGGGTGTTCATGTTGGCCAAAATACGAACAAACCTCTTAAATCTGTGAAGCCTAAGCCTAATCTTGGTGAAAATAGGGATTATCGTGCTTTGGCTGGTGCTTCTATTGTTGGCGGTGGTTATCTGGGTAGCCAGATTTACAAGGCTTACGATGAATATGGCAACCAGTCTGGTTTTAGGGCACCTAAGGCTTCTACTACTGGTTTAGTTGCGGGTATTGGCACTACTGCTTATGGTCTTAAGACTTTGGGTAATTCTGGCAAGTTACCTACGACTGCTCCTGTTGCGGCTGATGCCAAGAACGCTACTGCTACTGCCGCTAAAAAACTCGCTAACCAAGCTAATAAGAATGTTGCTAGTTCTCAAGCCAGTTATCAAGCTGCTCGTTCTAAGCCTTTTGGTTTCTTTAGGGCAGGTAACGAGCGCAAAATGTTGCAGCATCACGAATCTTTGGCTAACAATGCAACAAATGCGGCTAACAAGGCCAAGATTGATGCTAAGGAAGCGCGTGATGCTTTACATAATGTTCCCCACATGCAAGTTTCTGGACGTAATCTTGGTGCGGGTCTTGCACTTGGTGGTGCAGCACTTGCTGTTGGATCACTTAAGGCTAAAAGGAATGGGTCATGACAATTACGCAGTCACGTTTTGGCGGTAACTCTGAAGTTGGACGTAATTCTGAGTGGGATAAGTCTTCTAAGAAGCAAACTAACCGTGGTATGGAAGCTGGCTTAGGTGTTGCTGGTTCCGGTTTAGGTGTAAAGGCTTATGGGGGTACGGTTAATTACCGCTCTGATCGCGCTAGTGCTCAATCTCGGCATGCTGCTAAAAAGTTTAAAGACATAAATAGTCAGCGCCGTACTAATTTGAAAGATTTGGCAACACATCGTAGTAATGAAGCTGCTTATCATAAATGGAACTCTGGCCCTAAGCCTCGAACTAATGTCACTATGCAAGCTACTTCTGAGCATCAAAGTTTTCCTTTGCGTGTTTCCGAACATGCTAATGAAGCAGCGCGTGCTCAGCACGGTCTAACTGTTGCGGGTCGTCGTTTGGCTGCTGAAGGTAAAGATTCTGGGTTGCGTGGTGCTGCTTTGCATGAACTTCAGCGTCATGGTGATCAAAGAGTTAAAAGTGCTAAGTTGGCTCGTCAAGGTAAGTTTATTTCACGTACTGGTACTGGAGTTATGGCTGCAGGTATTTTGGGTGCTGCAGGGTCTATTTACGCACATGAACGCTCGCGTGGTACTATCAGTGCACGCCGTCAAACTGTTGCCGGTCTTAGGTCTAAACACGAAAGTGCTCGCCGCCAGGAGATTAACCAATCTGCTACGGATATGGAGCGCTATCGCCGAATGAACGGAATGTAAATGGCTGATGATGCTCGTCTGGCTTATCGTCAGACAGATGGTTTGAATGCTACTCCGGCTGATTTGCAGGCTTTGGAAGAGTTAAAGAGTGTTTCGCCTTTTATGGAACTTGGTTCTACTGGTCTTAAGCGTGCTGGTGGTTACATTGATGAGCAGTTCCTTCCGCAGTTGCGTGGTCGTAAGGCTGTGCAGGTCTTTAAGGAAATGTCTGAGAATGACCCTCTTGTTGGGTCAATGATTTTTGTTGTTGATCGTTTGCTTCGTAACATTGAGTGGCGTGTTGAGCCTGCTGGTAAGTCTAAGGATGATGCTGATGCGGCTAAGCTTGTGGAAACGTGTATGGATGATATGTCGCATACATGGAAAGATTTTATTTCTGAGGCTTTGACGTGTGTTGTTTACGGTTGGTCTTGGCACGAGATTGTGTACAAGCGCCGGGTTGGTCCTTGGGAAAAGGATTCTTCTAAGCGTTCTAAGTATACGGATGGCATGATTGGTTGGCGTAAGATGCCTATTCGTGCGCAGGAAACTTTGTTGCGTTGGGCTTTTGACGATACTGGTGACGTGTCTGCGATGATTCAGTTGGCTCCTCCTCGTTATGAAACTAAAGTTTTGCCTATTGAGCGTTCGTTACTGTTTCGTTACCGTCATTTAAAAGGCAACCCTGAGGGTATGTCGATGCTTCGTAACTCTTACCGTCCTTGGTATATGAAGAAGCGTCTTGAAGAGTATGAAGCTGTTGGTGTTGAGCGTGACTTGGCGGGCTTACCTATTGTTAAGGTTCCAGCAGAGTTTTTGCGTGCTAAGCCCGGTTCTCAGCAAGCCCAAACTGTTGAAGCTTTTAAGCGTATGGTCAAGTCTGTTCGTCGTGATGAGCAAGAGGGCATCGTGTTCCCTATGGCTTACGATCAAGATTCGAAGCAGCCTTTGTACTCGTTTGAACTTATGGGTGGCGGTGGTTCACGTTCGTTTAATACGGATGCCATTATTCAGCGTTATGAGCAGCGCATTCTTATGACTATTTTGGCTGATTTTATTATGGTGGGCCATCAGGGCGCTGGTTCTTACAGTTTGCATACTGACAAAACAGGTATCTTTCGTACGTCTTTGAACTCTATTGCGGGTTCTATTGCGGATACGTTGAATCGTTATGCAATTCCTCGTTTGTTTGCGGCTAATGGTTGGAAACTTGCTGAACTACCTAAGATTGTTCCTGGTGACGTTGATAGCCCAGATATTAACCAGTTGGCTTCGTTTATGTCTTCTATGGCTTCTACTGGTGTTACTTGGTTCCCTGACCCAACTATGGAAAACTTTGTTCGTGATGCTGCTCGTTTGCCTAAGTTAAACAAGGAAGAAGAGGAGCGCCGTCGCCAAATGCAGATGCGTTCTGAGGCTACTCAGTTTGCTCAAGCTAATACAGCTTATTTGCAGGCTAAACAACAGTTTGTTCAGGCTGAAATGATGGATCAACAACCACCTGAGGTGCAGGCACAGATGCAGGCCCAGCAAGCGCAAGGGCAACAACCACCGCAACAAGGAAAATAGTATGGATGCTCATGTTATGTACGAGGCAGATTTAACTATTGCTGCGGCCTGTTCACACATTGCTCAGGACAATAATTCTGATGCTACTAAGATTGTGAACATTTATTTAGAAGAGCGTAAGGCTGAAGGTTTAGATTTTAAAGATGCGCTTGAAGGTCTTGCTCGCGCAGGTATCAAGGTTTCTTTAATGGCCGCTAAACATGATCCTGATGTGTTTGCTTCGATTATTTCAGAGTTAGTTGTGGGGACAGTTTATGAGTAAACAAAGTGAGTATCGACGCAATGCTGTTGGGCAGGTTGTGGTAGGTGGTGCTTTAACTGGTGGCGGTGCTTACGCTAACCGGGTTACTGAACAACGTCTTGCGCGTTCTGGTAATAAAGGTTTGTTTGATGCTGCTAAAGAACTAAAACTTAATAGGGCTCATGCGGTTTATGCAGGTAGCAAGTTGGGGGCCCGTTCTTTGCAGGTGACTGGTTTACCTTTATTGGCCTTAGGCTTACACGGCATGGTTAAACCTAAAAAGACTCGCCCTGTTAGTATCAGCCAAGATGTAGTTAAGCCTGTTTTGCACAACGCTTTGCTAACGGATCAGGCAAAGAAAGGGCAGAAAGTTTTGCAGAATAACGTTTCTAAGGAATCTGCTGCTGATTATCGTGAGCGAATAATTAATTCTAAACGTAGGTCTAAGAATCTTTCTCGTGTTTCTGGGACTTTGGGATTGGCAGCTTTGGCTACACGTTCTCCTGAAATTGCTAATGCTGTGGCCCGTAAAGTGCCTAAGGTTGCTGCTCACCCAAAGGTAAGTCATCTTATGTCTTTGGAACCTAAAGCTACTAAGGCTTCTAACACTCTTGGTGTTGGGGCTATTGGTGTGGGTTCGTTAGGTTCTTTTAATAATGCTCGCATGCAAAATCTAGAAGTTAAACGTGAGCGTGTTAGTAAGTATGACGATAAGTTTTTGACTCAGTATCGTAACCGTATTAGCCCTAAAGCGGAGGAGGGTTACAAGCATCTTCGTAGAGGTGCACGTTCGCGTACTATTGATGCGGCTGGCAACGCTGTTATTGGTGCAGGCCTTCTTGCTTATGGTGGTAAGGATTTGGTTCAGCGTAAGCCTGGAATTGCAAGTTTGGGTGCGGTTGGTGGCCTTATGGCTTTAAAAACTGCTCACGATAATGCTAATGAGGCGCGTGTGTGGAACGCTAAGGCTAAGAAAATCAAAGAGCGTGCTTACCAAAGGGAACGTGATGGTGAATGGGGCAGGGATAGGCAAGTTACTGTCGCTAAATCTATGTGGAATGTTGATAAGGCACTAAATTTGAGTGTCCCTAAGGGTATGATTAGAAGGCCAGGGATACGGGCTGGTCATTTAATGCGTACACGGTCAGGTAAAACTGTCGCTGTTCGTGGTTCAGTAGGTTAGGGGTTACGCATGTCTATTATGAGTGTTATTGCTAAAGCGTTAGAGGTTGATCCTGCTGGCGGTTCTGCTTTGATGAGTGAAGTTGTTTACTCTTATCTTTCTGACCAGTCTGAAGTATTACGTCCTGAAATTGATGCTCTTATTGGGCAGTACGTTTCTCATCGTGTGAATGTTGCTAAGCGCCAAATTGCTAAGTCTTATGTTGAGTCTATTGTTGAGGGGCATTACCCTGAAGATTCTGTGCAAAAGCATGCTGAGTGGATTGCTGGTATTGAAAGTTATGTCATTCGTAAGGATGAAGAGGACACTTTCGACCGTTCTTACGGTAGCGGTACACGTAAAATTACGGTTCATCGTGGTGCTGGTGGTCGTTTTAGTCGCGGTATTTCAAACGTAGAGCGCATTGACCCACGCGATATTAGAAACAAAAAGGCTATTGCACCTATTGCCGTTAATGCTATGAAAGACGGCAAATGGAATTTTAAAGTTGAAACGGAAGATGATAAAGCGCGTGTTGATCGCATAAAAGCACATCAGGCACAGTTTGACCAAGCCAATACACACGTCAGTGACATTCTGAACGCTTTTCAACCTGGTGATTACAAAAATCTTGAAATTGCGGTGCATGTACAAGATCCTCGCACAGGCAACATTAAATCAATTCCTGTTCGTGCTAGCGACATTGCTGAAAATGGCGGATTTTTACCGCACGCTAAATTTGATAGTGGCCAATGGCGTTCTAATGAAAATTTGTTATCTATTGATGTCAATCCTCGACGAGGCCTAACTAACTCGGAAACTATTGGGCGTGTTGACGCTTACAACACTTTGGGATTGGCAAATAACTCTGCTCTTCAGCAGTATTACATGACTAACCCTGAAACTCGTACTGCTTTTCAAAACAGCCTAGCAAAGCCAAAAGATGGCTCGCGTTCTGTGCTTTCTCGTTTCTTTGACACGGTTAGAACCGGTGGAAATGTTTTATATGAAATAGACCCGTCTAATCAATTTGGTCATTTTGCTCGTTTCATGGGTGAAGTTGGCCCTGAAGCTGAAAAGGTTTTAGGTCCTTATGTTCAAGAAGCCGCATATCGTTATCGTGGTACGGAAAAAGAACCAGATTTAGATTTAGTTAGGCAGTTTAATAGTAATAGCATGCGCGCTGTTGAGATTGCTGCCGAATCACGTGACCCGCAAAGTAAAATTGCTCAAACAATTCGTGACGCAGCATTAGAAGGCAAGAATCGTTCTTCTAGCAACGATTTAGTGATGCAGGCTGCTGGTCATGAAATTGATTATCTTTCTCGCAGTCGTGGGGGCGCTTTTACACCAGATGAGTTGCGTTTAAATGTTCGTGCGGATGTTGCTGCACGTCACTTGTTGAACACTTTACCTACGGATCCTTTTATTGCTGAAGTTAGCCGTAAGGCTGGAAACATCCTTCCTTCTCAGGGTGTAATTATTGATGCGGATGGTGACGTTGTTTCTCAGTCTGTGGGTTATGCTGATGACCATTATTTACCTTTTGATTTTAAGAACTTAAAGTCTTTACAAGGTGGTCAGTATGTGCGTACTCGCCAGCAGGGTGGTTTGACTTCTGAGGACATTTACACGGCTGCTCGTACTGGTACGCGTATGGCTACAGTGGTGTCTAGTTCTGGTGTCTTTTCTCTTGAGTTTGACCCTAATTTCCGTGGCGGCAGGGCTAATACTGATCGTGCTCGTCAAATGTATGACCGTTATGTAA
>Ga0304729_1000071_pt1 | contig 66881 bp, 71 predicted proteins | sample C_131016_MF_Meta_FD_190475 | JGI IMG/M metagenome (GOLD analysis project Ga0304729, IMG submission 190475) | Freshwater microbial communities from Lake Croche, Canada to study carbon cycling - C_131016_MF_MetaG (v2) (version 2) | ecosystem: Environmental > Aquatic > Freshwater > Lake | place... | reverse complement strand
AAATGCAGCAGTTGATGCATTTATCGAAGCAGTTACAAAAGCCTTGAAAAAAGGAGATAAAGTAACTTTAGTAGGATTTGGTACATTCTCAGTTTCTAAGCGTGCTGCTCGTATGGGCCGTAACCCTCAAACTGGAGCTGCTATCAAAATCAAAGCTAAAAAAGTTGCTAAATTTAAAGCTGGTAAAGAATTAAGTGGCAAATTGTAGTTTTTGCGCTAAAAACAGCTTAATACTAAGATTTTGAAATAAAACCCTCGTATGTGCGAGGGTTTTTTTATTTTTGCCATTCAATCACCAATTAACAAAAAACAAGAACATGGGAAGAGGAGATAAAAAAACAGCTAAAGGAAAAAGATTTAAAGGTTCTTTTGGCGTAAGCAGACCACATAAAGTGGCTAGCAAAGGCACAAAAGCAGTAGCAGCTAAAGTAGAAAAAACAACTAAGCCAGCAAAAGCTGAAAAAGCACCTAAAGTAAAAGCTTAATACTTTGTAATAAAGACCCCCAACCAAATCGGGGTTTTTTATTACCCCTTTGATTTAAAATAGTTTGATTTAAATTATTTAACGCATAGTGATATGAAACGTGTTTCGTTTTTACTACTGACTCAATTAATAGTGAGTACTGCCATGGCACAATGTTCCATATGTACCAAAACAGCTGCTCAAATTGGCCAAGAAGCAGGAAAAGGATTTAATGCTGGCATTCTGTATTTAGCAGCCATGCCATTTGCCATTATTAGCTATGTTGCTATGAAATGGTGGAAGCAAGAAAAACAATAATTTTATTTTTTAGATTGCCCCTCTTTTAGGCTAGCATGATGCTGTTCAATAGCCAATTGCAATTCAGGAATTCCAATTTTTTCAGTAGCGATGGCGCTAATCACTTGCGGAGTAAATGCATTTGAATTTTCTGCGACCATTTGTTTTAAGTGGTTTACAAATGTTTGCGCATTGGGACGATCGCTTTTATTGACAACAAATACATTGGCAATTTCCATTAAACCCGACTTCATCATTTGAACTTCATCTCCGGCTTCTGGTACCAAAACAACAACAGTGGTATCTGCCATAGAAGCCACTTCCACTTCTGATTGGCCCACCCCTACTGTTTCTAAAATAATATAATCAAAACCGGCCGATTGCATTAAAGTGGTTAAAGACAGCATAGCCCTATTCACCCCTCCGAGATGCCCTCTTGCAGCCAAGGACCTAATGTATACATTGGGATGCAAATACCAATCTTTCATACGAATTCGATCGCCTAAAATTGCTCCTTGATGAAAGGGAGAAGATGGATCAACAGAAAGTACTGCAATTTTTTTATTGGCATTGACCCAGCTTGCAATCAATGCATTGATAAGCGTGCTTTTACCCGCACCTGGAGGGCCTGTAATACCAATAACAGGAATAGATTGAGGCTTTAAACTTTGTACAAACAAATCCGAATCCGCAGATTTATTTTCTATTTCAGAAACCGCCTTTGCTAATAAAAGAAAGTTTCCTTTTGCCACCCCTAATGAAATGTCTGAAATAGCATGCATAATGAAAAAATTAAGACCTAATAATTTTATAATTTTTAAAATCAAATGGGCGAATTCCTGTTAACTTTTCAAAATAATATAAAAGTTTGTTTTTTAAAGAAAATTTCTTTTTTGAAATATCTAATTCTATGACCCAATTTTTTTTATCAATACGGTCCAGCATCACATTTGGATGTGTACCTGTAAATTTTTCTAAAGAATCATATCCTGAAAAATCATAATAATCTGGACTTGCTTTTATTTTTTCCATTTGAGTATCATCATTCCAAAACTGGCTACTTTCTTTTTGTTTTTTACGCATCTGCTGAGGGCTTTTTACCCAGCCGTAATGATAAACTGTTGCATCAACAACAGCAACAGGCAATTTTGTTTTGCCAATTCTAAAACCTTGTGCGTCTCTATAAGCTGTTATGATTTTATTATTTCTAATCATTCTAATTTCATGTGCATACCATTTTCTACTATCCCCCACATAATCATAGGTGCCATAAAAATGCTTGTATTTGAATAAAAGGCCTTGCACTTCTTTATCGTAAGCATATTGCTCACAAGCTTCGCGAATGGCGGAATGATATTTTTCATGAATCACTTCATCACCTTGAATATAAAATGCCCAAGTAAATTCATCGCCAATTAAATTAAATGCTTTGTTGGTTTCATCCGCTAAAACGGCACCCCCTTTTCTTAAATTTTTATCCCAAATAGAATGATGAATTTTAATTTTTAGATCACCTATAGATTCAATTAAAGCAATGGTTTCATCAGTAGAATCTCCAATTAAAACAATCATTTCATCCACTACTGGTAAAATAGAACGAATGGCTTCCACAATTGGAAAGTCATTTATTACCGCATTTTTGATAATGGTAAACCCCGCAATTTTCATGATCACTTATTTTCTACATCAAATAACCGAAATCTTTTGCAACTTGCCTATTGTTTTAAGCAAACTTTGCTGCAAAGAGATTATTTTTGAGCTTTAAGAAAGCTATGTCAACCACCCTTTGTTTTGATTTTGGAAACACCCGATTAAAGGCTGCTATTTTTATAAAAAAAGAGCTGGTAGAATTGCGCATACTAGAAAATGGAACCTCCCAAGAAATGGAAGGTTTATTGAACGAATTCCATCCCGAAAAAACAATCCTTTCTTCTGTCATACATCATGACCAATCGATAGAAGCCATCTTAGCCCAACGCTCAAAATTTCACTTATTGGGACCTGCAACCCAAATCAATTTTACCACCCCTGTTGGTAAACCTGAAACCATTGGAGCTGATAGATTAGCCATGGTGGCTGCGGCTGTTGACCAATTCCCAAATGAACACAACCTAATTATATCCTTAGGCACTTGTATTACATATAATTTTGTGAACAATGAGGCTGCTTTCTTAGGAGGAAGCATCTCCCCGGGCATGTCAATGCGTTTTAAAGCGATGCACGAACAAACTGCCTTATTGCCCTTGATTGAGCCTTCAAATGACTTTACATTGGTGGGCTATGATACCAAAACTAACCTCTTAAGTGGCGTAATTTTAGGCATGGCTGCCGAAATAGATGGTATAATTAGTGCATATGAGGACAAATATGCCAAATTTAACGTGCTATTAACCGGTGGCGACATTTCTTATTTTGTGCCTCATTTAAAAAAGAGGATATTTGCCGACCAAAATTTAATATTTAAAGGACTCTATGCTATTTGCGAAAAAAATAATTAGGTTAATCCCCTTTCTAGGTTTAGTTTGTTTTATAACCCCAGCTAACGCTCAAATCAATTCTCCTTTTTCCAGGTACGGCTTGGGCAATGAAGTTTTAAACAATCAGAACGTAAATAGCCAAGCATTGGGTGGTTTTTCTGCTGCTTATACACCTAGCATGAATAGCACTTTTGGTCAAAGTATTAATATCAACAACCCAGCTAGTTACGGTTATTTATATATGACCACTTTTGATTTAGGCATTAATTTAACCAATACTACTTTAAAAAGTACTACTCCGGTGGCGAGTTATACTTCTACTTATCTAGTTCCCAATTATATTGCAATTGGAGTACCTATTAGCAAAGAGAAAAAGATTGGTTTTGCTTTTGGATTAAGACCACTTACTCAAGTTAACTACTCTTTAAATGAACTAAAAATAATTTCATCAGGAGATACTATTGTCAATAATTACACTGGTCAAGGCGGATTAAATCAAGCTTTTTTTGGATTGGGAAAAGCATGGAAACATGTAAGCGCTGGTTTTAATACAGGATATAATTTTGGAAGAAAAAAAATTGAAAATATTAAGACATTTCAATACAATCCAGATTCCACTTATTTCGCTCAATCTTTATCCAGTACCAATACTGTATTTGGTGGTCTTTTTTTACATCTTGGCGTTTTAAGTGAGTTTCCTATCTATAGTATCAAGAGGCCTAAACTAAATGAACGAACCGAATATTCATTAAGTATAGGTGCAACAGCAACTTTAGATCAAACCATGAGTGCGCAACAAGATATGGTAAGAAATACAGGGAGTTACACGAGTACTAGTCAAACCCCATTAGATACTGCATTAAGCACTATCAATACGGCAGGAAAAATAAACCTACCTGCACTTTATACTGGAGGAATCGCATTGCACAAAAAAGAAATAGGTGCAAGGGGAAGCTATGATCAGTGGGTAGTAGGATTAGAATATTCAAGTAGAGCTTGGAAAGATAAATATCTTTTTTACGGACAACAGGATGCCTTATCCAATTCATGGATGTTAAGAATGGGGGTTCAATATTGTCCCAATGCCTATGATTATGAAAACTTCTGGTCTACGGTAGTGTATAGAGCAGGCTTTTACACCGGAAAAGATTACGTCAATATAGATCACAATGGCTTATTGGTATCTGCCTTTACAACAGGGCTATCTTTACCAATTAGAAAATATCGTTCTTACGATTATCAATTTAGTTTGTTAAATTTAGCAATGCAATTTGGCCAAAGAGGCACGGGTGTAAACAATTACAGAGAAGGCTTTTTCCAACTTTCAGTAGGATATAGTCTTAGCGATGTTTGGTTTAGTAAACGCAAATATGATTAATAATTCATTTTATACTACATTTAGATTAGCAGTTGCTTGTATGGGTAGCTGCTTTTTTATGTTGTCCTGCGAAAATAATGTGAATGATGTAAAAGCATTAAGCTCAAGTGAAGGAGGCGTTGATATTGGTAAAGATGTCGCCATTTACATTAGCGCCGATGGTAAAATAAATGCCAAACTCACTGCCCCATTGATGAAAAAGTATTTACAGGATAAAGGCAGAATGATAGAATTTCCAAATACTGTTAAGGCCGATTTTTATAAGGATAATTTAAATGTAGAAAGTAAGTTGACTGCCAATTATGCGCATTATATTGAAAATGAAAATAAAGTATTTTTAAAAGACGAAGTGGTGGTATATAATATTTTAGGCGATACTCTTTGGAGTAAAGAAATGTATTGGGATCAAAATACAGGTAAATTTAGCACCGATAAAGATGTGATTGTAAAACAACACAGCCCTGTATCTAAAATTTATGGCAAGGGGTTGGAGGCCAATCAAAATTTAACAGACATTCATATTTTTAAACCACAGTCAAATAGTTATGCTATTATTTCTGACACCAGTGGCTTTAATCCACAAAAATAATTACTATGGAATATAGAAAAATGGGAAAGACAGGCTTACAACTTAGTACTTTAAGTTTTGGTAGCTGGGTTACTTTTCATAAACAAATTAATGATAGCATTGCAGATGAGCTAATGGGCATTGCTTATGATGCAGGGGTCAACTTTTTTGATAATGCCGAAGTGTATGCTGCCGGAGAAAGTGAAAAAATGATGGGCCGTGTACTGAGTAAAAAAAACTGGGACAGAACATCCATTGTACTTTCTTCTAAAGCTTATTTTGGTTGGAGAGGAAAAGAAAACAAACCCAATCAAACCGGCTTAAGTAGAAAGCATTTGACAGAAGCTTGTCATGAAGCTTTAAAAAGATTACAAACAGATTACCTGGATTTATACTACTGTCATCGTCCCGATAAAACTACGCCTATTGAAGAAGTAGTACAAACCATGAATACATTAATTCAACAAGGAAAAATTTTATATTGGGGAACCAGTGAATGGAGCGGTGTTGAAATTATGGAAGCCCACAGAGCTGCTGCTGCCTTACATTTAATTGGCCCTTCGGTGGAGCAACCACAATACAATTTGTTTGAGCGAGCAAAAATGGAAAATGAATACCTAGAAATATTTAAGAATGTTGGAATGGGTACTACTATTTGGAGTCCGCTAGCAGCAGGTTTATTAACAGGAAAATACAATGACGGCATACCAGAAGGTTCTCGTTTTCATATAGAAGGCTTTGAATGGCTAAGAGATCGTTGGTTGATGCAGGATAAAGTGAATCGGGTGCAACAACTAGGAGCGATAGCTAAAGCGTTAAAAGTAAGTACAGCTTCGCTGAGTATTGCATGGTGTATTAAAAATAGCCATGTCACTACCGCTATATTAGGCGCCACCAGTAAAGCGCAATTGGTTGATAATTTAACTGCTTTGGAAACGGCCACTTTACTTACCCCAGAAATTATGGAACAAATAGAAGGGATAGTAGAAACAAAACCAAAACTACCAGAATGGTAATGATTGTACTTTTAATTAAGCAACTATGATTTTTACATTAATTGCATCGCTTATTTTAGTTGGGTTTTTTTCGGGCTATGAAATTGGTTTTGTAAGCGCCAATCGATTAAGCTTAGAGTTAAAAAAGAAACAAGGAAATAGGGCTGGTAAAATCATTGCAGGTTTTTTACTTTCCCCTACTCAATTTATCGGAACTTGTTTAATAGGATTAAATATATCCTTAGTGGTATTTGGTATTTTATTTGAACAATTACTAGATCAAGTACTGTGGGAGAAATTGCATATAGGTGCCTATTCAGTGTTATTAGGCAATACTATTTTATCTACCCTCGTCATTTTACTGATTGGCGAATTGGTACCAAAAGCTATTTTTAAAGCTAGAGCAGTTGCTATGATTTCAACGTTTGCGCCTGTAGCTCGTTTTTTTCATTTATTATTTAAACCCATTACGGTATTATTGGTGAGCTTAGCTCAATGGGTTTTAAGAACTATTTTTAAAGTACAAGTAAGTAATAAAAAGGAGGCTTTTACTAAAGTAGATTTAGCCCACTTTGTACAACAAACAAAACAATCACAAGAACAGCAAGATTTAAATACAGATTTATTTGAAAATGCATTAAGCTTACCCGATATAAAAATTAGAGAATGTCTCGTACCTAGAACAGAAATTGTAGGCGTAGAATTAAGTACCACCATCGCTGAATTAAGTAATGAATTTATAGAAACAAAACTAAGCAAGCTCATTGTTTATGATGAAACATTAGATTCCATTGTTGGCTATGTACATCAGTTAGACTTGTTTAAAAAGCCAGCTAATATAGCTGCTATATTACATTCCATACCATTGGTTACCGAAAGTATGAATGCAGCAGATCTAATAAGTTTATTTTCAAAAAAGAGAAAAAGTATTGCATGGGTAGTGGATGAATTTGGAGGCACCGCTGGTATTGTAACAATGGAAGATGTGTTGGAAGAAATTTTTGGGGAAATAGAGGATGAATATGATGAACAAGAATTTCTTGAAAAAAAGATAAATGAAACAGAATTTATATTTAGTGGGCGTCTAGAATTAGATTACTTATATGAAAAATATGGCATAGATTTTTCAGCAGATGACGCCGAAACCCTAAGTGGCTATTTAATTCATAAACACGAGTCTATTCCCAAGCTAAGAACCATCATTCATTTGACCCATTTTGATGCCGAGATATTGGCTGTAAGTGCTACCCGTATTGAAAAGGTTAAAATAACCATTCGCTAATATTTTCTAGGTTTAGCCCCCTATTTTCCGGTATAACCCTTAACTTTAGCCCTCATTGAAATTAATACATGGCACTATTTGACAGATTTAAAAAAAGCGATGATTCAGAGATGTCTTTCATCGATCATCTTGAGGTTCTAAGAGGAACTATTGTACGTTCTTTATCATCTGTATTAATTACTTCTATCGTCATATTTATATATAGAGATTGGATAATGGACAACGTTATTACCGGTCCATTGAATTCAGATTTTGTTACCTATAAAGCCTTCTGCAATTTAAGTCATTGGTTACACCTGGGGGATTCACTATGTATGCCACCCGTAAAAGTGTCTTTACAAAGTACCACTTTTGGAGGTCAGTTTTTAAGTAGTATTAGTATGGCATTTGTAGGTGGATTAATTGTCGCCTTCCCTTATATATTTTATCAAATCTGGTCATTTGTAAAACCGGCTTTAAAAGAGAAAGAAGTAAAAAATACAAGGTTCATGATTTTCTGGGTGTCTTTTTTCTTTTTCATGGGCGCCGCCTTTGGCTTTTTTGTATTGGGACCTTTCACCTTTAATTTCTTGGCAGGATTTCAATTAGGATCCAAAGGGGCTATTACTACCATTCCTACTTTTGCAGACTATTTAGACAATCTTACTAATTTAATATTGGGATGTGGCATTGCATTTGAATTACCTGTGATCGTATTTCTATTAACTAAAATTGGATTGATTACCCCTAAGTTTTTAACTACTACTCGTAAATATGCAGTAGTGATTATTTTATTTGTAGCTGCATTTATCACCCCAAGTCCAGACTGGTATAGTCAAACCATTGTCTTTATCCCATTGTATACCTTATTTGAATTTAGCATCTTTGTTTCTAGATGGGCGCATAAGTCAGTAAAGAAATCAGAGGAGGAATGGGATTAAAAATTGAATTGTTTTAAAAGGAGATGAAATAATCTTCTAAATTTTATATGTAAAATAAAAATTATGTCATTTGTATTTGATAGCACCAAACCAATTGCATTAGGCGCAGACCATGCTGGTATTGATTATAAAAATTCTATTAAAACTTGGTTAGAAGAAAAAGGTTACGCTGTAAAAGATTTTGGCACCTATACTACCGACTCGGTAGATTACCCCGACTTTGCTCATCCTACTGCAAGTAGTGTTGAAAAAAAGGAAGCTAGTTTCGGTATTTTATTTTGTGGTAGTGCCAACGGCGTTGCTATGACAGCGAATAAACATGCCGGTATAAGAGCAGGTTTGTGTTGGCAAACCGAAGTGGCTGAATTAACTAGATTGCATAACGACGCCAATGTGATTTGCATACCAGCAAGATTTGTGGCATTAGATCTAGCTAAAGAAATGATTGAAAAATTTATGTCTACCCCTTTCGAAGGTGGCCGACATCAAAATCGAGTGAATAAAATTACCTGCTAAAAGCAGAAAAAAATAAACAACCCTTTTACTTAAAATTAATTATCATGCGTAAACTATTAGTAGCATTCTTACTTATTACTTCTATCGCTCAAGCACAAGTTATAGATGTAACCACTGCATCAAAAGCCATCACTGCAGCCGTTTTAAAAGAACACTTAAGTGTAATTGCGAGTGCCGAAATGCAAGGAAGAGAAACCGGAACCGAAGGTGAAAGAAAAGCAGCTGCGTACTTAATGAGTCAGTATAAAAAATTTAATTTAAAAGCTGGATTCAATGGTAATTATAGATTGCCTTTTACTTTGTATAAAGATGAATTGGGTAAATCTGAATTAAAGATAAATGGAGAGCCTGCAACTTTGGATCAAGATTATTGGATCTATAGTGCTAATGTTCCAGTCAGTACCTTAAAAACGAATGCCATCATTTTTGTGGGCAATGATTTTAATGATAAATCAACAGTAGAGGTGAAAGGAAAAATTCTTGTTGCTACCGAAAATGAAGAAAACAGTATGAGAAAAGTAATGGCTGCTCAAAAACTAGGTGCCGCTGCTATGATCATAGTTGCTAAAACCAATACAAATACATCTAACACCGCGTCTACAAGACCTAGATTAGCCGCAAAATCAACTACTTTCCCTTACTTTAAAGTAAGTAAAATCTTTGGAAGTAAACTAGTAGGAGGCAGTAAAGCTTTCTCTGATCAAGAATGGGCGGACATGCCTAAAGGTGTTTATACCACCAATTTAGAATGGTCTGTTGAACAGCAAACCAAAGAAATTCCTAGTGCCAATGTAATTGCTTACTTACCTGCTAAAGAAAAAACAGATGAATATTTATTTATCACCAGCCATTACGATCATCTGGGAATGAAAGATGGAGTAATTTATTATGGCGCAGATGATGACGGATCAGGAACAGCTAGTGTGGTAACAATAGCGAGCGCCTTTGCGAATGCTGCTAAACATGGATTTGTACCTAAAAGAAATATCGTGTTTATGAATGTGTCAGGAGAAGAAAAAGGATTATTAGGATCTAAATATTATTCAGAACATCCGGTATTCCCATTAGAGAAAACTACCGCCGATTTAAATATTGATATGGTGGGTCGTATTGATCCTACTTATAAAGGTGATTCTACTAATTATGTATACGTAATTGGTGAAGAAAAAATTAGTAGTGATTTGCAAAAAATTACCAACAAAGTAAACAACGAGGTAAGCCATTTAGAATTGGATAGAAAATTCAATGATCCAAAAGATCCTAATCGTTTTTACTACCGTAGCGACCATTATAATTTTGCTGCAAAAGGGGTTCCTGTTCTATTTTATTTTAATGGCACCCATAAAGATTACCATCAACCATCAGATACTATTGAGAAAATCAATTTTGACTTAATGGAAAAAAGAGTTCGATTGATCTTTAATACAGCATGGGAAATAGCCATGAGAGATGAAATGCTTAAAAGAGATATGCCATTAGATATGACAGGTCGTTAATTAAAATGGGTCTAAAGAAAATTTAAGACCCATTTTATTTTTTCTCTAATGATTTTTTTAAACATCAGACGCTCTCGCATCTTCTCCCCACAATAAACGAGGGCGCTGATTTTTTACTGACCTAATATATAAGCAAAAATCAACGGCACCACAATGGTGGCGTCACTTTCTACAATAAACTTAGGGGTATGAATATCTAATTTACCCCAGGTAATTTTTTCATTAGGTACCGCTCCTGAATAAGATCCATAAGAAGTAGTACTATCACTTACTTGACAGAAATAACTCCAAAAAGGCACATCGAGCCATTCTAAATCTTGGTACATCATCGGCACTACACAAATTGGGAAATCTCCTGCGATACCACCACCTACTTGGAAAAATCCAACGCCCTTACCACCACTGTTTGCACGGTACCACTCTGTTAGTTCCACCATGTATTCAATACCATTTTTAACGGTGCTTGCTTTTAATTCTTTTTTAATCACATAGCTAGCAAATATGTTTCCAGTGGTACTATCTTCCCAACCTGGTACTACAATAGGAATATTCTTTTTAGCAGCAGCCACAATCCAGCTGTCTTTAGGATCTATCTCATAATATTGTTCTAACTCGCCACTCAATACTACTTGGTATAAAAATTCATGTGGAAAATAACGTTCGCCTTTTTCTTCAGCTTGTTTCCAAAATTTAACAATATGCTTTTGCAATCTTCTAAAAGCTTCTTCTTCAGGAATACAAGTATCGGTTACACGGTTATAGTGGTTCTCTAATAAGTCCCACTCATCTTGTGGTGTTAAATCACGATAATTGGGAACACGCTTATAATGGCTGTGCGCCACTAAGTTCATGACATCTTCTTCTAGGTTCGCACCCGTACAACTAATGATAGCAATTTTATCTTGGCGAATCATTTCAGCCAAGCTAATACCTAATTCGGCGGTACTCATGGCACCTGCTAAGCTTACTAGCATTTTTCCCCCTTCCAATAAGTGGGTCTCGTAACCTTTGGCAGCATCTACCAAAGCAGCTGCGTTAAAATGTCTATAATGATGTTCTACAAATTTTGAAATAGGACCTTTACTCATTTTTTTCGATTTGAAGCAAAAGTAAATTTTTTTGGGCATAATTTGTAACTTGTGGTAGAATCTATACTTACCATACAAAACACCTTTTTAAACCAGTATTATAATGAAAAACTCAACCCCAAATTTAATCTTAGCCTTACTATTCATTGCTTTGCCCATTGCTTATGCCGCCTATTTGTACCCCTATTTGCCCAATATCATTCCTACCCATTTTAATTTTAGAGGTGAAGCAGATGGATTTGGTGATAGAGATAGCATCTTTTTAGTACCTGGAATAATGGGAGCCACCAGCTTATTTGTATTTTTTTTATTGAGTAATATTAAAAATTTTGACCCTAAAAGATATAAAGAAGAGGACAATGGCCTCTTTAAAAAATTTGCCTTATTCATGGTGGGATTTTTAAGTGCAATAAGTATCATCATCTCTTATTCATCTAGCAGTCCGTCTGTGAATGCGACCAAGTTGATTTTACCATTGATTGGACTTTCCTTTGCTGCAATGGGATTATACCTACCTAAGATTCATCAAAATTATTTTGCAGGATTTAAATTGCCATGGACCTTAGAAAATGTCGACAACTGGAATGAAACTCATAAGCTTGCCGGCACCGTTTGGTTATTTGGTGGTTTATTTCAAGCTATCTCCACCATTACACTTTCAAGTATGCCAGGTTTTATTTGCTTTATGATCGCCACTGCTGTTATGGTGATTATCCCTACTGTATTTTCATATAGAATGTTTAAAAACGGGAACCAACTTCCATAGTTAATAAAATAAGTGGCATCTTTGTAGCTAATCTTTTCAATTATGAAATTAGCTACCAAATACATTCATGCAGGTGCGCATCCAGATCCAAGTACTGGAGCTATTATGACGCCTATCTACCAAACTTCAACTTATGTTCAGTCTGCCCCAGGCGTAAACAAAGGATATGAATACGCACGCAGTCAAAATCCTACCAGATTTGCTTTGGAAGAAGCCTTTGCGGTAATTGAAAATGGAAAATTTGGCTTGGCCTTTGCTAGTGGTGTAGCCGCTACAGATGCTGTGATGAGGTTGTTGGCGCCTGGAGATGAAGTAATTGCAGCGCATGATATGTATGGCGGTTCTTTCAGGTTGTTCTCTAAAGTACATGAGAAGATGGGCATTAAATTTATTTATGTTGATACCTCTGATGTAAATAATGTCGCTGCTGCAATGACAACAAAGACAAAATTAATTTGGTTAGAAACACCTACCAATCCATTAATGAATATTAGTGATATTGAAGCGATATCAACTATTGGCAATCAACATAATTGCATGGTTTGCGTGGACAATACATTTGCTTCTCCTTATTTACAAAATCCATTGGATTTTGGAGCGACCATTGTGATGCATTCTGCCACTAAATATTTAGGAGGTCATAGCGATGTAATTCAAGGCTGCTTGGTGATGAACGATCAGGCCTTAAGAGATCAATTGTATTTTATTCAAAAAAGTACAGGCGCCGTGCCTGGTCCACAGGATTGCTTTTTAGTATTAAGAGGTATCAAAACATTGCATGTAAGAATGCAACGTCATTGCGAAAATGGAATTAAAGTCGCCAACTATTTACGCCAACATCCAAAAGTAGGTAAAGTGTATTGGTGTGGATTTGAGGACCATCCCAATCACGACATTGCTAAAAAACAAATGCGTGGCTTTGGCGGCATGATGAGCTTTACATTAAAAGAAGATACCTTAGTAGCTGCTACTAAAGTATTGTCAAGTACCAAAATATTTTCATTGGCTGAAAGTTTAGGCGGTGTCGAATCTTTAATCAATCATCCAGCAAGTATGACACACGCTTCTATACCACGTGAGCAAAGAATTGCCAATGGATTGTCTGATGGTTTAATTAGATTAAGCGTGGGCATTGAAGACGCAGATGATTTAATAGCCGATTTAGCACAAGCCATTGGATAATGAATGAGCGCATTCATAAAATGTTGAATCAAAAAGTAAAACAGTACAATAGCATTGAGTTTATTGAAAAAGATCCTATTTGCATACCGCATCTATTTAGCAAAAAGCAAGACATTGAAATAGCTGGTTTTTTTGCAGCCATTTTTGCTTGGGGCAATCGAACGACGATTATCAATAAAAGTAAAGAGCTACTAGTAAGAATGGACAATGCTCCTTATGATTTTTGCACACAGCATCAAGACAAAGACCTAAAAAAATTATTGGGCTTTGTGCACCGTACTTTTAACGACACCGATTTATTGTACTGCATTGAATTTTTTAAACAGCATTATACAAAAAATGAAAGTTTAGAAAGTGCATTTTTTACAAGCAGCATTTCAAAAAATAATACAAACCAAAATAAAGAAGATACAATAGCGCAGGCGCTTACTGATTTCCAAAATTATTTTTTCTCCTTAGCCGATGCGCCTGCTAGAACCAAAAAACACATTGCAAGCCCTTTATCAGGATCTACCTGTAAAAGACTCAATATGTTTTTGCGATGGATGGTACGCAAAGACAAACAGGGGGTAGACTTTGGCATTTGGAACAATGTAAGCCCAGCTGCACTTATCATACCCATTGATGTTCATGTAGCAAGGGTTTCTAGGGTATTGGGAATATTGCAAAGGCCTCAAACAGATTGGCAAACAGCAATTGAATTAACTAATTATTGCCGAACTTTAGACCCAAAGGATCCTGTTAAATACGACTTTGCATTGTTTAGCTTAGGTGTAATAGAAAAATTTAATTAATGACCATGGACATCAATTTATTGGCACTTGAAAAGTTAACCACCCCCGATTTAGAAACCTTGATTAATGAGTTAATCAAAACCGATTTTTCTAAATTGGTGCAACTACTTTATCGAATAGATGTATCAGAAGCCAAATTAAAAAATATCTTACAAGCACATCCAAATGAAGATGCCGGGAAACTAATTGCTGAAGTAGTTTTAGAAAGATTAGCAGCCACTAAAAAAGCAAGAGAAAGTTTTGGTAATGTAATGCCAAAAATAGAAGATGACGCAGAACGACTATAGATCTCCCAATTGTGGTCGCATCACAATATCTTCCACCACGGCTTGTGGGCTAAGGTGAGCCGCTGCAAAAATCATCTTAGCAATATCCTGCGCTTCCATAATACGACTGGGCTCCACCCCACTGCCCGCCCAGCTATTGGTATAAGTAGCCCCAGGATAAACACCTGTTACTTTTATACCTTTGTCTTTTAATTCAAGTCTTAAATTTTTTGAAAAACCATCTAAAGCAAATTTACTAATACTATAAGCGCCTCCTTGGGCATAAGCTTGCAAAGAAGCGATTGAACAAATATTAAATATATGACCCCTACCTGCTTTAATCATTGCAGGAACAATGGCTCGTGAAGTATGATAAGCAGAATATAAATTAGCGCCTATTTGTGATTCTAAAACACCCTGTTCTTCCTCCAATAAATTACCAGGTAAAAAGAAACCTGCATTATTAATTAAAATAGAAGGAGTACCCAAACTCAAACACCAATTTCCAAATGCTTTACATTCATCTGTATTAGCCAAGTTGGCTTGTTTACTATGTATAGTGGCGGTAGGATATTTTTTTTGTAAATTTTCCGCAGCTTCTTTTAAACGAGAAGCAGTTTTGCTACCAATACATAAAGTATGACCTTCAGCTGCAAAAGCCTCTGCCACTGCATACCCTATTCCTTGTGAAGCCCCAGTAATTACAACAAGCATATAAATAATTTATAGATAACCTAAATAAAGAATAAAGATAAGTATCAAAACTGTAAATTCGCCCAATACAATTATTAATTGATGCCCTATAAAGACTTATTTTTCGACCTCGACCATACTATTTGGGACTTTGAATTAAATTCTAAAGAAACCTTATGGGATCTACATCTTAAATATGAATTAGAGGCAAAGGGCATTAACGATTTCGATGTTTTTTATAATAACTACAGTGTACACAATCACCGTTTATGGGACAGGTACAGCAAGGGTTTTATCAAACAAGAAGAGTTAAGGTGGAAGCGTATATACTTAAGTTTACTAGATTATAAAATTGCCGATGAAGCCTTATCTAAAGAAATGTCACTTGACTACTTAACTATTCTTCCTGATAAAAAGAATTTATTTCCTTACACCATTGAAATTTTAGAATACTTGAAAAATAAGCATTATACAATGCATTTAATTACCAATGGTTTCGAATCGGTTCAATTTAAGAAAATTAAAAACTCAAATTTAGCACAGTACTTTACCCAAGTAATTACTTCAGAAGCCAGCAATAGCTTAAAGCCCAATAAAGAAATTTTTGAATACGCTTTAAAAGTTTCAAACGCAAGTTTAGCTGCAAGCATCATGATTGGAGACAATGAAAGTGCTGACATACAAGGCGCCATTAATATTGGCATGGATTCTATTTTTGTAAACCATTTACAAGTCAAACCTACGGTGCCTGCCACCTTTACCATTACTCATTTAAAAGAGTTGGAAAGTATTTTATAAAATAAGAAAAGGGCTGAAATAGTACAACATTATTACCAAGAAGCAAGAACAGTAACGCCTCCTTTAACTACATCACCTATTTTAGCATGAATGGTTGCATTTACTGGCAATAGTAAGTCAACCCTACTACCAAATTTGATAAACCCGTATTCCGCTCCTTGTGTTAAAGTATCACCCACATTGGTATAATTACAAATTCTTCTAGCCAAAGCGCCGGCAATTTGCTTGCACAAAATACTGCCTTTACTATTTTCAATCACCACCGACCATCTTTCATTATCGGTAGATGATTTGGGATGCCATGCTACCAAATATTTACCAGGATGGTATTTATTATATACAATATTACCTGACACGGGCACTCTGTTCACATGCACATTGGCTGGACTCATAAATACACTTAATTGTATTCTTTTTTCTGAATAATACTCGTCTGGTTGAACTTCTTCAATCACTACCACTTTCCCATCGGCTGGTGCAATGATGCCATCTTCTTTTATAGTGAGCGTTCTATTAGGCATTCTAAAAAAGGAAACTATAAAAAGGAAAAATGCGATAGTAATGATAAAAACTACCCAAGCAGACACTGCACTCACAGGAAACAAGTAAGAAAAATTAGCAACATTCAAAGCCCCAACGAATAAAGCAATAATGGAAATAGTGGCAGCCCCTTCTTTATGTATAGTCATACTGTATATTTAAATTCAAAGGTAAATCATCTAAAACAAAAATTGAAGAATTAGCCAAACAAATGGACTAGCCAATAAGATAGAATCAAATCTATCTAAAAAGCCACCATGCCCAGGCATCATCCTTCCGCTGTCTTTAACATTGGCTAATCTTTTCAATTTGCTTTCCAATAAATCTCCAAAAGTACCTGCAATAGCAGCTGTTACACTTATCATTAAAATATATTTCTCTTGAATTGGCAAGTACATACCCATTATTTTAGACACAAACAAAACAGATATAAAAACACCTGCAATGGTACCTTCCCATGTTTTATTGGGTGAAATGGAAGACAATGATTTTTTTCCAATCACTGAACCTACCAAATAGGCAATGGTATCATTTGCCCAAATAGTGCCTATTAAAATTAAAGGAATCGAAAAACCCCAATCTCCAATAAAAGTATTTGACATTATTTTTTTTAACTGAAAAACTAAGGCTAAACTTACTGAGATATAAACCAAGCCAGCTAAGGACAAAGCCCAATTTTGTATTGTAAACTTTTTAGCAGCGATGTCTGCAATTAACATGATAACCAATACAAATGGCATGACCCAATTCGCTATAGTGGGTAAACTCATATCATTGATTGAAATATCAACAGCGCCTAATCTTATCATAACTAAAGTACCCAATAACAATAATCCATATTTATGGATGGAAGAAATGAAAGCATAACCCACTCTAATGAAGGCAACCAATTTTTGATATTCATACAAACAGCCAATTTGAATAATAAAAAACAAGGTAAAAAAAGACCATTTATTCCAAAATAAACCTCCAATCATAATAGCTGCAAAAACTAGCGCAGAAAGGGCTCTCACTCTCAAAACTGAAAAATTAAACGACATATTTTTATTAATTTAAAATTCGAAATAAAATTAGTTACTTGTACTACTTAACTCAATGGTGTTAATTAGCTGAATGGAGGTCTCGTATAAATTGGCGGGTACATATACTTCCACTTCACCTAAAAAAACATAGGATGAATCTTTTTTATTCATCGACTTGGCAGGAATATCATTTTCATTTAGTATCCCCATTACCATTGATGCCAGTGCCAATTGCTGGCTGCTAAACACTTTTTTCCAGTCCTGCATGATCGTTAATTTTTTGCAATTTAATTAATAAAATATAAATCGTTACCAGTGCAAGTAAGCCCCAGTAAATGGGAAAGTTTTCATTCATTGCTTTTTCAACATTAGCGGGATTATTTTTAACCACATATAAAGTAACAATAGCAATACCGTTATTGATAAAATGAAGTAGGATAGGTAACCAGATAGTTTTAGTGAATTCATAAATCAATCCTAATAAGATACCCAATGCCATTCGAGATAAAAAGCCATAATAAGAAAAATGGATAGCACTAAAAAATAAGGCTGTTACTATAACAGACAGGATGGGTTTGCCTGTCCAATCTTTTAATGTTTTTTGAAGAGTTCCTCTAAAATACAATTCTTCAACTATGGCAGGAACAATGGCTACGGCCAATAGAGCATACAATAAATCAACTACAGAATGCATTTGTGTCATCGACACCAACGCTTTTTTATATTGTGCTTCTAATCCATCTGCCCAATTTTTGAAAGAAATAGGAATGGGTATTTTATCGGTTAAGCTTCCTAGTGCGCCACTTAATACTAAACCAGCTAAAGCCAACAATAGGACCAACCCCAATTGATGAATAGATTTTAATGGAGCAAATCCCATGTTCTTTGCTAAGTTGCCTTTGGTAAAGTAGGCAACCGCTATAGTTGGTAATCCAAAAGCAATAATAGAGGCTAGTGCATTGGCAAATTGAGCAGTAGCAGCATATTCGGGTTCTAGAATAATTTTTTGAATGTCATTGATGCCTATATGAAGCAACGCAGCTACTAAGGAAAAGCTAATTAAGGCCCCCAAAATCATACTTATGCCTGTAGCACCTAAAAAAAGGGCTAAACGCATGGCTGGGGTCATATTAAAAAGGCTACTTTGACTGGTTTCCATCTAAATGCAATTTATTGGTACATTTGCAACCGTATCGGTTAGATGCAAGATAATGAATTCATATGGTTTCAATAGGTCCAATTCAATTGCCCAATTTTCCCCTTTTACTCGCTCCCATGGAGGATGTGAGCGATCCGCCATTTAGAGCCGTGTGTAAAGAAAATGGAGCTGATTTAATGTACACTGAATTTATAAGTAGTGAGGGGCTAATTCGCGATGCCATTAAAAGCAGGCAAAAGCTAGACATTTTCGATTATGAGCGACCTGTAGGCATTCAAATATTTGGTGGAGATGAAGAAGCCATGGCGCTCTGTACCAAAATTGTAGATACAGTCAACCCCGATTTAATAGATATTAATTTTGGTTGTCCTGTAAAAAAAGTAGTGACAAAAGGAGCAGGAGCAGGCGTTTTAAAAGATATAGATTTAATGGTTCGACTCACAGAAGCGGTAGTGAAGAGTACCAATTTGCCTGTAACTGTTAAAACAAGATTGGGTTGGGATGAGGGATCAAAAAATATTCACGAAGTGGCATTGCGTTTGCAAGATGTAGGAATAAAAGCATTGGCCATTCATGGACGTACCCGCTCTCAAATGTATAAAGGAGAAGCGGATTGGACCTTGATTGGTGAAATAAAAAATGATCCTCGGATTCAAATTCCCATTTTTGGTAATGGCGATATCAATTCTCCCGAAAAAACATTAGAATATAAAAATAGATACGGCGTAGATGGTATTATGATTGGCCGCGCTGCCATTGGCTATCCTTGGATTTTTAGAGAAATGAAACATTTTCTAGCCACTGGAGAAAGAAGAGCCGATCCTACTATTGAAGAACGTGTTGAAGTGGCAAGACAACATTTAATTAAATCCATGCAGTGGAAAGGTCCTATTGCAGGTATCAATGAAATGAGAAGACATTACGCTAATTATTTAAGAGGCTTGCCCAATATTAAAGAATATAGAAACAAACTAGTTCGCATAACAGAGCAAAAAGAAATTGAAGCAATACTGGATGAAATCAAAGAAAAATACAAAGACATTGTAATTGAGTCAGGAAAAATTGTATTAGAAAATTACCACGAGCACTGCCCTATTTAACTAGCTTTATTTTTTCTCAATCGCCTCCAATACTAATGGATCCAATGGGTCTACAGTCATAGGAAAATAATGCGTCAGGGTACCTTCTTCATTAATTAAGTATTTACAAAAATTCCAAGCTGGTTCTTGATGATTCCAACCATTGATGGTCATATCAGACAACCACTTAAACACTTCGTTTTGATGATTCTTTTTAATGACAATTGATTTGGCCATTAAAGGGAAACTAACTCCATAATTTTTTTTGCAAAAAGCCGCAATATTTTCATTATCTCTGGTTTCTTGCTCTTTAAAATCATTGGCAGGAAATCCAATAACAACAAGACTTGTAGGGTATTTTTCTTGTAACTTTTCTAATCCTTCATATTGCCCTGTAAATCCGCAGTCACTTGCCGTATTCACTATTAATACTTTCTTTCCTTTTAAGGCATCAAAATTAAAATCTTTCCCATTGATGTCTTTAGTCGTTAAACTATAAAAGGAAACAATAGGAATTTTATTTTCTTTATTTACTTGAATTTGTTTTCTGCCCACTGCTTTACTTGACCACATAATAGCAGGATAGATGGTTTTCAAAACAGATTGTCTATACGACATACCTGTTTTTTTCATCAACAAAGTAGCAGTAACCAAAACACCTAAAGCGATGGCAATTTTTATCATGATATTTTTTTTATTTGTCAATGAATCCTATTTAAAATTATCCAATTAATCTTTTCAATAACCAAGCCTTTCCTTTATAAGGAGGATATTTAAAACTAGGATCTATCCAAGTAGGCGTTTTTAATACTGACTTAGTATGTGTAAAAGTATCAAAGCTTTGCTTACCATGATAGCCTCCGGTTCCGCTAAAACCCCTGCCACCAAAAGGTAAATCATGATTGGTAATATGCATTGTTGCATTGTTGATACAAGCGCCGCCAGACGGTACATTAGTCAACCAATATTGTTCATCCGCTTTATTTTCAGTGAATACATAAAAAGCCAATGGGTTTGGATTTTTATTAATAATGGCCAAAGCTTCTTCGTTGGATGCATAAGTAAGAATTGGCAAGATAGGTCCAAAAATTTCCTCCTGCATAATTTTAGCATCTGGATGAATGCCTACCATAATAGTGGGTTCAATAAACAATTTTTCTCTATTTGATTTACCACCATACACAATTTCACCATCTCCTAAATAAGAAGTTAATCGCAACCATTGTTTATCATTGATTATTTTACCATAATGTTCTGAGTTTTCTGCATCAGCTCCATAAAATGCTTGAAGGGCAATAATTAATTCTTTAATAAGTTCATCTTTTAAATGATGAGGTACTAATATATAGTCAGGTGCGATACACATTTGACCACAATTAGAAAATTTAGGATTAGCCAAACGACGAGCTGCTACTCTCAAATTAGCATCAGCAGTAATCACAGCAGGGCTTTTGCCACCTAGCTCTAAAGTAACTGGCACGAGTTGTTCAGCGGCATATTTGTAAATAATTTTTCCAACTATGGTGCTGCCTGTATAAAATATATGATCAAATCTATTTTCAGTTAACAAGGATGGTAAAACAACGGCTCCCTCTCCTTCTACATAAAGAATATAATTAGTCGGAAATAAAGATTCCACTATTTTAGCCATCACTTTAGCAGTAGCAGGCGCAAACTCACTTGGTTTTAACACGGCACAATTGCCACCAGCAATAGCGCCTATTAGTGGAGTGAACAATAATTGAAAAGGATAGTTCCAAGGAGCAATAATACAAACTACCCCTAATGGTTCTTGTATGGTAAAACTAGTCGAAGGCAAGTTCACTAAGTTGGTGGAAACTGATTTAGGTTCCATCCAATCTTTAAGGTGCTTGATGGTATAGTTTAATTCACTTAAGAAAAATCCAACTTCTGTTGCCCAGGCATCCTCATCGGTTTTTTTAAGATCGGTATAAAGGGCCTCATACAATTGTTTCTCATGTTCTAAAACTACTTTTTTTAGACGTTGTAATTGAAGCAATCTAAATGCATAGGGCTGGGTAGCCCCCGTCATAAAATAAGCGCGTAATGGATTAAAATTGGCAGACATAAATGTTAAATTAGATAGCAATTTAAAGCTTATTCATGAAATAAAGCTGTCTAGTATCAGTTCCTCAAATTATTTTCTATAATTCAAAAATATTTGATAATTTAACACTATCAATAACGATTAAAAAACCAAATACTGTTTTGCCATGTCAAAGAGAAAAGCGGACAATACAAGAAGGAATTTCATAAAGAATTCCGCGCTTGCTTTAGGGGGATTTTATATTTTACCAAGGCACGTGATTGGCGGTAAAGGATATACTGCGCCAAGTGATAAATTACAAATAGCTGGTATTGGTGCTGGCGGAAAAGGAGAAAGTGATTTATATGAATTTTATAAAACAGGCAAAGTAGACGTTGCTTTCTTATGTGATGTAGATGATCGTCAATGTGCCAAAAGCTGGGAAAGATATCCAAAGGCAAAACGCTATAAAGATTATAGAGAAATGCTAGAAAAAGAGCATAAGTACTTTGATGCTTGTAATGTATCTACACCCGATCATATGCATGCTGTGCAAGCCATGGCTGCGATGCAATTAGGGAAACATGTTTATGTACAAAAACCAATGGCGCATGATATATATGAAGCACGCATTATGACCAAAGCAGCACATGATTACAATGTGGTAACACAAATGGGTAACCAAGGTGCGTCAGGCAATGGTGTTCGTATGTTACAAGATTGGCATGCTGCAGGATTAATTGGAGATATTCATACTATCTATTGTTATACCGACAGACCTGTTTGGCCTCAAGGAGTAAATAGACCCGTTTCATCTACTCCAAGTCCTATCCCATCAGGATTAGATTTTGATTTATGGTTAGGAACAGCTCCTAAGAAAGATTATTTTGAAGGAATATTGCCATTTAACTGGAGAGGTTGGTGGGATTACGGAACCGGTGCATTGGGTGATATGGCTTGTCATATTATGGCGCCTGCCTTTGCAGTAGCTGGATTAGGCTATCCTATTGCAGCGGAATGTAGTGTTGCCACTCGCTATACAGCGCCATGGCAAAAACTAAACGCACCAGATAGTGGCCCAATGGGATCACATATCATTTTAACTTTCCAAGGGAAAAATGGTAAGCCAAATGTAAAATTACATTGGATGGATGGCGGCATTCAACCTGAACGTCCAGCCGAACTAGGTCCTAATGAAATGATGGGAGACGGTGGCAATGGTGTTATTTTTGAAGGTACTAAAGGCAAAATGATGGCAGGTACTTATGGTATCAATCCACAATTATTACCGACTAACTTAACCAATACAACATCTGTACCACAAACTGTGGATCGTGTTAAAGGGGGTGACGCTGGTCACTATGCAGCATGGGTTGAAGCTTGTATTGCAGGTGCAGGAAGTAAGGAAGCAAAAGCATTGAGTTCTAATTTTGATATTGCTGGGCCATTGACAGAATCAGTATTGATGGGCAATTTAGCTATTAGAAGTTATGATATCACTGCTACTGATAAAGAAGGAAAAACAACTTACCCAGGTAGAAATATCCAATTGTTATGGGATGGACCAAATATGAAGATCACCAATTTCGATGCAGCGAATCAGTTTGTTAAAAGAACTTATCGCGAAGGTTGGAGCTTGGGCGTATAATCTTCTATTCGTTTTATAGCATTTAAAATCTCGATGTCCTAAGGTCATCGAGATTTTTTTATTCTCTTTATTCAATACATGAATAGAATCATATCAATAGGCTTAAATAAAAATGTACCTTTATTTTTTACTTTATTATTTAAAAAATTACCATGGAAAACTTAAGTAGTCAGTTTCTATTAAATCCAGCCATCACCTTTTTAAATTTTGGCTCTTTTGGCGCAACACCTAAACCCATTTTTGAAGCTTATCAACAATGGCAAAAAGTATTAGAAGCAGAACCCGTTCAATTTATAGCCTTTGATGGGGTAAATTACTTAGCAGATAGTAGAGCAGCATTGTCAAAATTTATTGGTTGCCCAGACAAAGATGATTTAGTCATGGTAACCAATCCTTCATTTGCTATTAATTTGATTGCCAAGAATTTTCCATTACAAGAAGGTGATGAAATACTTGCTACCGATATTGAATATGGCGCTTGTGATAGAACTTGGGATTATTATTGCAAAAAAAACAAAGCTACTTATAGAAGACAAAAAATAAGTTTGCCCATCACCTCTAAAGAAAAATTTATTGAAGATTTTTTTGAAGGGTTAAGACCTACCACCAAAGCTATTTTTATAAGTCATATTACCAGTGCTACTGCGTTGATATTTCCTGTGAAAGAAATTTGCGCTATAGCAAAATCAAAAGGATTAATTACCATTGTTGACGGCGCACATGCACCTGCACATATTGATTTAAATATAAACGAATTAGAAGTTGATTTTTATACTGGCGCTTGCCATAAATGGATGATGGCTGCTAAAGGTTGTAGTTTTTTATACGCACATAAAAGGGTGCAAGCTATGTGCGATCCATTGATTGTTAGCTGGGGTTATAAAGCCTTGAAGCCTTCTCATTCTACTTTTTTAGATTATCATCAAATGATAGGTACACGTGATTTTTCTGCTTTCTTAACAGTGGAAGCCTCTTTAGAATTTATGGAAAAAAATAATTGGACTGCCGTTTCTAAAAAATGTCATGACATTGTACTTGCTAATGCAGAAAGGTTTTACAAGCTACTAGGCACCCAACCTATTAGCCCACTTACCAGTGAGTGGATTGGTCAAATGATTAGCATTCCAGTTAATACTACCGAGCCAGAAATACTTCAAAGAAAACTGTTTATAGATTATAAAATTGAAGTGCCTATTATGCGTCAAGAAAATGATGTATATATGCGTTACTCTATAAATGCATTTAATTCCGTTGCCGATTTAGATACATTATATAATGCACTAGAAGCTATTAAAAAAGAAGGTATACTAATTAAATAAGTTTTCCGAAATCAGTAGCGTGATAATAAATTATACTTTACTAGTTCAGCAGTATCTTAAAATACATTAGGAACATACTAAGCTAGTGCAGCGTGTAGAATTTCTACAGTGTGTAATGCTTTTTCACCTGTGCCATCTTTAATTTGATGACGACAACTTGTACCAGGGGCAGCAATGGTGCAATTATTTTGATTGGCCCTCACTTTTGGAAATAAGACCAATTCTCCAATATTCATGGAGACGTCATAATGTTCTTTTTCGTAACCAAAAGAACCTGCCATACCGCAACAACCTGAAGCAATGGTTTCTACTTTATAGTTTGCAGGAAAAGAAAGTGCTTTTACAGAATCCGATAAGGAACTTACTGCCTTTTGTTGACAATGCCCATGTAGTAAAATTGATTTTGCATTTGTAGTGAAACTATCTTTAGTAATATTACCTGCTTGCATTTCAGCAGCTAAAAACTCATCAATAAAAAAACTATGTTTCGCTAAATGATTAGCAGCGTCTATATTTTCATCCAAAGCCAAGTCGGGGTACTCATCTCTGAAAGTGAGTATGGCAGAGGGTTCTAGACCAATAATAGGGCTAGCGCTGCTTACCAAATGACTTAATAGCTCAATATTTTTATTCACAATAATTTTAGCCTTTCTTACCAAGCCTTTAGACAACCAAGTTCTACCACTTTCTTCATGCTTAGGAATAATCACTTCATAACCCAAGGTCGTTAATAGTTGAACTGCTTTAATACCAATAGGCGCATCGTTGTAATTAGTGAATTCATCACAAAATAAATACACTGTTTTTATGGGACTTTCAGGGGCTGTATAATTTTTTTTGTACCAAGCTTCCAAAGTTTGTAATGATATACTTGGCATAGAACGCTTCAACGCAAAACCTGAAAATAATTTAATGATACTTCCAGTAATACTATTTCTTACAAAAGCATTGTATAAACGCGGTACCATGGATCCTAGTTTGGCAGCCGCTGTAAAATTAGCGATGAGCTTGGCTCTGAACGGCACTCCATTGGCATCATAATAATGTTGCAAGAACTCTGCTTTTAATTTAGCCATGTCCACATTTGAAGGACATTCGCTTTTACAAGCCTTACAACTTAAACACAAACTCATTACTTCATAAATTTCTTTATGGTCGTATCTATTTTGTTGATCGGAATGCGTTAAAAATTCACGAAGTATATTAGCCCTTGCTCGTGTGGTATCTTTCTCATCACGAGTGGCCATAAAGGAAGGACACATCGTACCGCCTGATAAATGAGTTTTCCTGCAATCCCCCGAACCATTACACTGCTCGGCATGTTGCAAAATATCTTGCTGATGAAAACGAAATATAGTTTTGAATTCTGGGGTTAATTGTCCTGGCTCATACCTCAACATCGTATTCATCGAAGGCGTATCTACTATCTTATTCGGATTAAATATATGCTTAGGGTCCCAGGTATTTTTCACTTGTTTTAATAAAGCATAATTTTTCTCCCCTACCATTTGCTTTATAAACTCTCCGCGCAAACGACCATCTCCATGTTCTCCACTTAAAGAACCATCATACTTTTTCACCAATGTTGCTACTTCTTCGGCAATGGTTCTAAATAATTGATTGCCTTCTTTCGTTTTTAAATTAATGATGGGTCGTAAATGTATTTCTCCCGAACCAGCATGAGCATAATGTACCGAATACAAGCCATGTTTTTTTAAGATCTCATTAAAGTCACGAATATAATTAGGTAAATCATTTACATCTACTGCTGTATCCTCAATAACGGGTACTGCTTTTTCATCACCAGGTAAATTGCTTAATAAGCCCAGGCCTGCTTTTCTTAATGCCCATATTTTTTTAGTATCTGCCCCAAACAAAACTGGAAAATGATACCCTAAACCAGCAGCGCGCATATCCGCTTCTACTTGAGCGGTTAATGCAAGTATTTCTTCTCTGGTTTCTTTAATAAACTCAATCACTAAAATAGCTCCTGGATCACCTTGAACAAAAAATCTATTTTTGCTTTGTTCTCTATTCTCTTTGGTGCATTCTAAAATATAATGATCAATTAATTCACTTGCACTAGGGTGGTATTGTAAACCAATCAAATTGGCATGCAATGATTCATCAATGCTATTAAAGTGCACACATAATAAACCTACTTCTTTTGGAGGCTGAGGTACTACATTTAATTTTATGTCTGTCATAAAAGCCAATGTACCTTCTGAACCAGCAATCAAATTACAAAAATTAAAGGCAGGACCGCCGGCGGTAAATGGATCAGTATCTACCAATACATCAATGGCATAACCTGTATTTCTTCTCACCACCGATTTCTTAGGAAATTCATTTTTAATTTCAACTTGGTTGTCATAGTTACTAAGTATACTTCGCACCGATTTATAAATAGTCCCTTCCAATGTATTCAATTCACATTTTTGATGAAAATCATCGGTAGACAAACTGTTAAATACCACTTCCGATCCATCACTTAAAAAAGCAGTTACCTCTAATAAATGCTCTCTTGTACTTCTATATACGACTGAATTAGATCCACAGGAATTATTGCCTACCATACCACCTATCATGGCTCGATTGGCAGTAGAAGTTTCAGGACCAAAAAATAAACCATGCGGTTGTAGAAATAAATTTAATTCATCACGAATCACTCCAGGTTGCACACGCACCCAACCCTCTTCTTTATTTAATTCTAAAATCTGATTAAAATATTTAGAGACATCTACAATGATACCATTGCCCACCACTTGCCCAGCTAAAGAAGTACCAGCAGTTCTTGGAATTAAAGAAGTGGAATGGGTAGCTGCAAAAACAATTAATTTGGAAATGTCTTGCTTAGTTTTGGGGATGGCCACTGCCAAAGGCATTTCTCGATAACTAGATGCATCTGTGGCATACAATGTTCTGATTAATTTATCAAAAAAAAGATCCCCTTCAAGTTCTTTTGCAAGTTTTTTTAACTGTTCCTTCATGGTTCAAAATTCAACTTGACAAAATTACAAAATAGTAAGACAGCTTAGCTTATAAAATGTTTTAAATTAAGCTGCTACCACTTTAAAGTTTTCAAATAAGCAGCATTAGCTTTGGCGCAATCTAATTCGTTGGTTCCCGTATAGGCTTCTTGCTCTACGATATAATAGTTAATGCCTTGTGCGGCTGCTTCAGGTAATAAGGTTGTATAGTCAATAGCTCCTTGTCCAATGATACAAGACTCTTCTCCAGTTGCTGTTTTGGTCAAATCTTTCACATGGACCAACTTGAATCTATTAGGGAATTTTTTCATGTACGCTATAGAATCAACGCCAGCTACTGCTGTCCAATACATATCCATTTCAAAATCTACTGTAGCTGGATTGGTATTTTTCATCATTACATCCTGAGGTACTATTCCATCCATAGCTTTAAAAGAATAATCATGATTGTGGTAAGCAAAACGAAATCCATTCTTCTTAGTAACTTCCCCGCAAGCATTAAACTGATCGGCAAATTTTTTGAATTGATCAATTGATTTTTGTGCGCCTACATGTGGGCAAATTAAATATTTCATGCCTATCTCTGCCGCTTGTGCTGCCTTACGTTCAAAGTCTGTATTCATATCACAATGAGCCGACACAAAGCTCATGCCTAAATCATCCATCACTTTTTTAAACTCGGTGTGTTTCATGCCCCAAAACAGTCCTTTCATTCCTTCAAATCCTTCAATTTGTTTGTAGCCAGATTTAGATAAATGAGTCAATACCCCTATCGTATCTTTGTACAAAGCTTCTTTCACTGTCCACAATTGAATGCCAAAAGGATTTTTCTTTGCAGCCATTGCCATTAATTCATTGCGAAAAGGTAAACTAAGTGCAGCTCCAGCCAAAACAGTTTGACGGAGGAAATTTCTTCTAGAGTGAGCCATAAAAAATAAATTTAAAAAATGAACGGTCAATTATAATTCAATACTAAATAGATAAAAATAAATTAAGTAGCCCAAGCCTTGTCTCCTTTTTTGTAAGGAATAGATCCTTCGTATTTGCCAGGTACTGCGATGTAACGTAAAACTTTAGTAGCTCCCAGTTCTGAACTAAAGAATCCCCATAAGGTTAATTCTTTAAGCATGGTGAAATAATGTTTTTGTTCGGATGGTTTTTTTGTTTTTTGAAATGCTGCGGCTTCTTTGTCCAAACCTGTTAAAAAAGTAGTTCGCTCTGCAGAAGTAGCCTCCATAAAGGACTTATTATTGGCTTTGGTACAAGCTTCATTTAATTTTTTTAAGCCTTCCATAAAAGCGGTTTGATCTTTTGCTTCATAACAATCATTCACAATCACTGTCATAAATTCACCCACTTTTGCTTCTTTAGCACCCGGTGTATTAGTGGCAGGCATGATTGTTTCTGCGATCTCATTTAAAAATGCTATATCGCTTTTTGAAAAATTTAGACCTGGCGCACCAGTGGTACAACCCGCCAAAAATGCTTCTGCACCTAAAACTGTTCCGCCCATAATAAGCGCAACTCTTGATAAGGCTTCTCTTCTGTTCATCATAAAAAATATTTAAATTTTATAAATCTATTTTCAAATTAAACATCACAAATTTTAATAGCGGTTGCTAAAGAAACCATTGGATCTTTATCAGCAGGAATGAATTCTTGCGCAACATATCCTTTAAAACCAGTGTTAACAATCGCTTTCATTATCGCTGGATAATATAATTCTTGTCTTTCATCAATTTCATTTCTACCGGGAACACCCCCTGTATGATAATGCCCATAATATTGGTGATTGGTTCGAATAGAATGTATAATATCTCCTTCATCAATTTGCATATGATAAATATCAAATAACAATTTGAAGTTAGGCGAACCCAAACGCTTGCATAATTCTATCCCCCAGGTAGATCTATCGCACATATAATCTTTGTGATCCACTCTTGAATTTAAAAGTTCCATTTGAATGATGACGCCTCTTTTTTCTGCCAATGCCATAATTTTTTTCAACCCTGTTACACAATTATTTAATCCAGTTTCATCGTCCATACCTCTTCTGCTTCCCGAAAAGCAAATCAAATTGGTATAACCCGCATCTGCTACATAATTAATATGCTCTAAATAATTTTTTACTAATTTATCATGGTATTGTAAAGTATTAAAACCTTCGGTCAAGCTAATTTCAGCGCCATTGCACATGGTAGAAACCAGTCCATTGTCTTTTAAAATTTTCCATTCGGAAGGACCCACTAAATCCATTCCTACTAATCCAAGTTTTTTAAAATTATTGGCTAAGGTCAAAGTTGGAATTTGACTATAACACCATCTGCATGCAGAATGATTAATGTTTCCTTTTAACATTTCAGTTGATGAATTATTTTTCACGGCTGCTAAGATTTTTGTGGGCAATACCATGCCGGAAGCAATCGCGGCAGAACCCGTTAAAACTTGTTTAATAAGCTTACGTCTGTTGACATTTGATGACATGGCAAATTGGAATTAATTGATTTTATAAATATAATTTTTATTTCCTATTTTTTATAAAGTTTTTAGTTAAAAAAGGGGGTTATTTGCAAAATAATAAGGAAATTGCTAAAGAAATACTGGGTCAATTTTTCATTGACTTTTTCTTAGGATTTTAAGGTAAAAAATGATCAAAATGAACAGAAAATTACGCATGGGTATGGTAGGTGGTGGTAAAGATGCATTTATAGGTGCCATTCATCGTTTAGCAGCAAATATGGATGGATTGATAGAAGTTACTTGCGGTGCATTAAGCATTAATCCAGAAAACGCAGTTGCCTCAGGCGAAGCTTTATTTTTAGCAAAAGAAAGAATTTACATTACATACGAAGAGATGTTTAAGAAGGAAGCGAGCTTGCCTGCAAACGAACGTATGGATTTTGTAACCATCGTTACACCCAATTTTGCTCATTTTGCTCCCGCCATGATGGCCTTAGATAATGGCTTTCATGTAGTGATTGAAAAGCCAATCACTTTTTCATTGGATGAAGCAAAACAATTAAAGAAAAAATTAGCCGAAACAGGATTAACACTTTGTTTAACGCATACTTATTCTGGGTATCCAATGGTAAAGCAAGCAAAGGCAATGGTAAAGGAAGGCCGATTTGGAAAAATAAGAAAGGTATGGGTAGAGTACCCACAAGGTTGGTTAAGCACCTTATCAGAAAAAGAAGGAAATGCACAAGCCGCATGGAGAACTGATCCAAAAAAATCTGGCAAGAGTTCTGTAATGGGAGATATTGGAACGCATGCTGCTCATTTAGCAGAATATATTACAGGTTCAAAAATTTCGGACGTATGTGCCGAATTAAATACCATGGTAGAAGGTCGTTTATTAGATGACGATGGTGCAGTATTATTAAAATTTGATAACGGTGCAAAGGGTGTTTTAATGGCATCGCAGGTGGCAGCAGGTGAAGAAAATGCTTTAAAAATTAGAGTCTACGGAGAAAAGGGAGGTATTGAATGGGCACAACACGAACCAAATACATTACTAGTTAAATGGTTAGATCAACCTACTCAAATTTTTAGAGCAGGTGGCAACTATGGTGCGCATTTATCTAAAGCAGCCATTCATAATTCAAGAACACCTGGTGGTCATCCCGAAGGTTATTTAGAAGCATTTGCCAATATCTATCGAAATTTTGCATTAACCCTTGGTTGTAAAATAGATGGCACCACCCCGACAGCAGAAATGCTAGACTTCCCTGGCATAGAAGATGGCATTAGGGGAATGGCGTTTATTGATAACGTAGTAGCTTCTTCACAGTCCGATAAAAAATGGACTCCTTATATTATTTAAAATAGAATTATGACAACAATTAAAGGACCTGCCATTTTTTTAGCTCAATTTATGGGCGATGAAGCGCCCTTCAATACTTTAGAGCGTATTTGTAAATGGGCGGCTGGCCTAGGTTTCAAAGGAGTACAAATTCCAAGCTGGGATCCAAGATGCATCGATTTAAAAAAAGCAGCAGAAAGCAAAACTTATGCTGATGAAATCAAAGGTATTGTTGCTAGTGCAGGGATGGAGATTACAGAATTGTCTACGCACTTGCAAGGGCAATTGGTAGCAGTGCATCCTGCTTATGATGCACAATTTGATGGATTCGCCCCAAAAGAAGTACATGGAAATTCAAAAGCCAGAACCGAATGGGCCATTCAACAATTAAAATATGCTGCACTTGCTTCTCAAAATTTAGGATTAAATGCACACGCTACTTTTAGCGGTGCTTTATTATGGCATACCGTATACCCTTGGCCACAGAGGCCAGCAGGCTTGGTGGAAACTGGATTTACTGAATTAGCAAAAAGATGGTTACCCATATTAAATGAATTTGATAAAGTAGGTGTGGATCTTTGTTATGAAATTCATCCTGGAGAAGATTTACACGATGGCGTGACTTATGAAATGTTTTTAGATAAAGTAAAACAGCATCCGCGTGCTTGTTTGTTATACGATCCCTCTCACTTTGTTTTACAATGCATGGACTACTTAGGCTACATCGATGCTTTTCATGATAGAATTAAAATGTTTCATGTAAAAGATGCCGAGTTTAATCCCACTGCAAAACAAGGTGTTTATGGCGGTTATCAAAATTGGATTGATCGAGCTGGCCGATTTAGATCATTAGGAGATGGACAGGTAGATTTTAAAAGCATATTTAGTAAATTAGCTGCTTATGATTTTAAGGGTTGGGCGGTGATGGAATGGGAGTGTGCTATTAAACATCCCGAAGTAGGTGCGGCAGAAGGAGCCGTATTTATTCAAAATAATATTATTAAAGTAACCGAAAAAGCATTTGATGATTTTGCAAATACCGGTTCTGACGAATTATTCAATAAGAAAATTTTAGGCATTTAAACATTTAAAAAAGAAGTACTATGAAGAAGGTTTTATTTATTTTAACTACTAGTTTTTTTGTAATGGCTTGTAGTAATGGAACAACAGAAGCAGGAAAAGCAGCAGATGGATCAAAAGAAGCAGTAGCCTCTTCAGGGAATTCATTAGCAGATAATCCTGATTATCAAAAAGGTTTAGCTTTAGTGGCAACTAGCGATTGTTTGACTTGTCATAAAATAAACGAAAAAAATATTGGACCTGCTTACAAAGATGTAGCAGCAAAATATGAAAATACAGATGCCAATGTTAAGATGTTGGCTGAAAAAGTAATCAAGGGTGGAAGTGGCAATTGGGGTGCTATTCCAATGACACCACATCCACAACTAAAACAAGAAGATGTGGAAGCGATGGTAAAATATGTATTACTATTAAAAAAGTAATCTTCATATTACAAATGGCTTTTATCTTTCATTAACTAAACTACCAACATGAAAAAAATATTATTTGCTATTGCAGTAATTTTTGCTTGCACGCAAGCCAATGCACAAAAATGGATCTCCTTATTTGATGGCAAAACAACCAAAGGCTGGCATAGCTTTGGGAAAACAACTGTTGGAGAAGCTTGGACAGTTGACAACGGTGTTATCGTTTTAGATCCTGCTGCTAAAAAAGCCGGAAAAGAAGGTGGTGATATTGTTACCAATGAAAGCTTCAAGGATTTTCATTTGCAATTAGAATGGAAGATATCTAAAAATGGAAATAGCGGTATTATATTTTTCGTGCAAGACGATCCAACAAAGTATAGAAATACTTGGCATACAGGACCTGAAATGCAAGTGCTGGACAACGATGGACATCCTGATGGAAAATTAATTAGCCATAGAGCAGGTGATTTGTATGATTTAATCGTGGGTAAAGAGGGCGTAGCCAAACCATTTGACGAATGGAATAAAGTAGATATTATTTCTGCAAAAGGAAAATTGGACCTAATCTTAAATGATGTAAAGATAGTAAGTACCCATTTGGGTGATGATGGATGGAAAGAATTAATTAGAAGATCAAAATTTGCAAAAGGAGAATCTCCTGATTTTGGAAAAGTTTTTTCTGGCCACATTGCATTACAAGATCATGGCGATAAGGTTTCTTATAGAAACATTCGCATTCAAAAATTATAATTCATAATAGTGCTAACTATTCATGAAAACTTCATGCGTCAGGCCCTCGTGCAAGCACAGAGGGCCTTTGACATGGAGGAAGTGCCAGTAGGTGCTGTGTTAGTGATGCATGATAAAATAATTGCCAAAGCACACAATCAAGTACAACTTTTAAAGGATGTGACTGCGCATGCAGAAATTTTAGCCATTACCAGTGCCTGCGAAAACTTACAAGCCAAGTATTTACCTGAAGCTACCTTATATGTTACTGTTGAACCCTGCTTAATGTGCGCAGGTGCATTGTATTGGAATAAAATAGGGCATATTGTTTTTGGTGCCTACGATGAAAAAAATAGTTACCGCAGAGTAACAGAAAAAAATCCTTTTCATCCTTCCACTACCCTAGTTGGAGGAATTTTGAAAGAAGAGTGTGCCGCACTCATGCAAGCTTTCTTTAAAGCAAAGCGATAATAAACTCGCTTTTACTGCTTCTCTTGTGATTTTAAATAAATACCTGTTTCTCGTCTACTGAACAGCAGTAATTTTTCTCTTTAGCTTCTCAATAGAAATTTGGACTAATTATACAGCGCTATATAAATATTATTTCGAGACGAGCTTTCGAGCATGCGCAGAGCGAGTCGAGAAATAGATATTTATGAAGCGCTCATTATTTTAGAAAAAATAACCCGCAAGTCGCTTAAATCAGCGTAAAGCATTGTAATTTTAGGCTTCATTTTGAAACACAATAAATAAAAAATATGTCATTTACTTTACCAGCGTTGCCCTACGCACACGAAGCATTAGAGCCTCATTTTGATACTTTAACCATGCAAATACATCATGGTAAACACCATCAAGCTTATGTAGACAATTTAAATAAAGCCATTGCAGGTACGCCTAATGAAGGCAAAACCTTAGAAGAGTTAGTAAAAATAGCTGGCACGATAAGCCCTGCAGTAAGAAACAATGGTGGCGGACATTGGAACCATAGTTTTTTCTGGGAAAGTTTAGCACCTCATGCTGGCGGAGCTCCTTCGGGCGCCTTAGGGGATGCTATCAATGCTGCTTTTGGAAGCTTTGATACATTTAAAGAAAAGTTTGCTGCTGCGGGTATGACTCGTTTTGGAAGTGGCTGGGCTTGGTTAATTATAAAGGACGGAAAATTAGAAGTAAGCTCAACACCTAATCAAGACAATCCTTTAATGGACGTGGCTGAAGTAAAAGGACATCCTATTGTAGGTGCTGATGTTTGGGAACATGCTTATTATTTAAAATATCAAAATAGAAGAGCCGATTATTTAGCTGCTTTTTGGAATGTAGTAAACTGGTCAGTAATTGCCGATCGTTTTACTGCTGCAAAATAATAGCAGGAGCATTTATACTCGAACCAATTTTATACCGAAAACCTGCACTTAAAAACTGCAGGTTTTTTTGTGTCAACTTATGTAAAACTTATTTTATAAATAGAAATTGAAACTATGGCACTGGGTCATAACCCTGACCGCCTCCTGGTCTACACTTACTTAATCTTTTGGCTCCTAAATAAATGCCTTTGATGGGACCGTATTTTTGAATGGCTTCACTTGTATAATGAGAACAAGATGGCGTGAACCTACATTTACTAGCCCCCATCCATGGTGAGATCACGTATTGATAAAAACGTATCAATACTATAAATGGAAAGGCTATTATTTTTTTAAGCGTAGGCAATGTATCTTCTTTTGTAGTGTAATTTTTTATTGTATAATTATTAAAGCATAATTATTTATTCAATTTAGTAACCAGTAGGGCTAATGCTCCTTTTACTTTAACTTGAATTTCTAATTGGCTAAGCACATTGGCATCGGTGTATAGAAAAAATAAATTAACGCGCTTATTGTCAAGCGCAGCATGAGTTAAGAAATTTGGTTTTTCTAAACGGTAAGCTTCTCTTAATAATCTTTTCACTCTATTGCGTTGCACTGCTTTTCTAAAAGTTCTACTAGGCGCCCCCACCCCCGCTTGCAATAAGCTTGTAAGAGACGGGGTATTTGTAGAAGCTGCAATGGGTTCAATCGTATAAATAAGTCTTATGGGAAATACATTAATTGCCTGGCCGGTAGAAAACAAATGTTGCGTTTGTTTTCTACTTTTTAGCTTGTCTTGTTTTTTATATGTAAACACTTTAGGCAAGTGGTTCTTATTTTTAGGTAGTACCCTTATGAAAAAAGTCCTTCCCGAATAACGGGAAGGACTTTAAAATTATTGAATTTATTTGTAATAGTTCGAAAGGGGTATTCCCTAGATTAATCTTTCTTTAATCCTTTCTCGCTAGATACAGTTAGTTTTTTGCGTCCTTTCTTGCGTCGGCTAGCTAATACTTTACGACCATTAGCAGATTCCATGCGTTTACGGAAACCGTGAACTGATTTACGACGACGTTTATGTGGTTGAAATGTACGTTTCATTTGATGTCTTTTACTTGCTTAGTTTCTTAAAAAAAATTCCACATCCAATAGCAGTCACCATACCACTACCTGTGAAAGGACGGCAAAAATAGGGTATTTTTTCATTTTTTAAGCTAAATCTGTATGTTTTGCCTCAATTTTTTGTCCAAAAAACAAACTAGCCTGCTTTTCAAACAAGGCAGGTTCATCCGTGGTAAAAAAGGCCATTTGCTTATTTTGACTGCATTTAAGGGCCATGTCGGGGTGCATTTTAAGGTATTTTACCAGGCTACTAGCCACTAATTCCCCTTGTTCTACTAGTTTCACGACAGGGGGTAAAAAGGACCTTATTTTGGCTTCTAATAAAGGATAGTGGGTACATGCTAGCAATAGGGTGTCAATGTCTGCAGACTGCTTAAATAGTTCGTCGATATATTGTTTGACAAAATAGTCTGCCCCAGGATGATCAAATTCCCCATTTTCAATTAAGGGTACCCACATTGGGCAGGCTTGTTGAAATACTTTTAAACCAGGAAAAAATTTAGCCAGTTCAATAGGATAACTATTGCTTTGAACGGTACCTAACGTACCCATTATGCCCACTTGTTGGGTGGTGGTAAAATTGCCCAAAACCTCTGTAGTGGGTCTAATTACACCCAGCACTCTTTTATGGGGACCTAGATGAGGTAAATCCTTTTGTTGAATATTGCGCAGTGCTTTTGCTGAGGCAGTATTGCACGCCAAAATTACCAATTCGCATCCTTGATCAAAAAACCAATTGACCGCTTCTAATGTATATTGATACACAGTTTCAAAAGATCTTGTACCATATGGCGCACGCGCGTTGTCTCCTAAATAAATATAGTCGTAATTAGGCAGTTGTTTTTTTAACTCCTTTAAAATGGTGAGTCCACCGTATCCACTATCAAAAACTCCAATAGGTGCTGCCATAAAATATAGATTAACGTTACTTGTGTAAAACTAAGCACCTCGTTGCATAACAACGAGGTGCTTACTATAAAATATTTTAAAAAATATTATCCTTTTTTAGCTGGTGCAGCTTTAGCAGGGGCAGCAGTTGCTGGAGCAGCGCCACCAGTTGCAGCTTTAAATGCTTCTAACACTTCTTTAGGCAAAGTCAACTTCAATTTAATAGCCACTCTAATGGTTAAGTTATCAGCAATTGAAGGTTGTGCATAAGGAGATAAAGATTCTGCTTTTAACACCAAACTGTATTTATTTTCTGCAACTACTTCACTTAAAGCAGCAGCTACTTTTTGTCTGTAAGGCAATAAAAGAGTTTCCTCTTTTTGTTGCATCGCTTGTTGTTGGTATTGTTGCCAGTTAATCAATTTGTATTTTAATTTGTTCAAATCAGAAGTTGCCATTTCAAGCGCTTTTGGTCTTTTTGACAAGTTAGCAGAGTCTTTTTTGAAAATACTGTCTTTCACTTGATAATCCTTTAAAGTATAATTGTACTCATCTTGTAAAGTATCTTGAGCATAAGACTTAAGCACAGTATCTAATTTTTCTTGTATTCCAGGGAATAAAGCAATTACACTCTGATCATCAAAGTAGCCAATTTTTGTTTGTGCAGTAGCACTCTTGGTAAATGATAATGCTACTAATAAGATGGCAGCAAATAGGAAACCTTTTTTCATAACTTATTTTTTTATTTTTTACTTTTTTATATTGGAAAGGGCTAATTATTTATCCCTAACTCTTTTAAAACATCGTCGCTTTTATCCAATTTTGGGTCAGCAAATATAATGGTAATTCCTTCACTTTTGTCCAAAATGAAGTCATAAGAGCGCGCAGAAGCCATTTTTTGTACCGCGTTGTACACTTTATCTTGAATGGGCTTTACCAATTTTTGTCTTTCTTTAAACAAATCCCCCTCATAACCAAAGCGTTTTTTTTGAAGATCTCTCAATTCTTTTTCCTTAGCAAATAGCTCATCCTCACGCTTTTTTCTCATATCTTCTGAAAGCATAAACTGCTCTCCTTCATAGTTTTTATACATTTTATCGAGCACCATTTGCTTCGAATCAATTTCTTGCTGCCACTGATCCCCCAAAATTTTTAATTTTTTATCCGCCTCCTTGTATTCTGGAATTTTGTCCAAAATATATTTGGTATTAATCACTGCATATTTACTTTGAGCTTGAGCAGCACAAAAGGCGACTACGCTAATTAATAGAATAAAAAAATGCTTATTTAATTTCATAAACCTATTTTTAGATTGAAAAAATACTAATTTATTCCGGCTCAAAGCCTAACATAAAGGTAAATCTTCCTGCGTCTTTTAAGCTGTTCGTGGCGTTTAATCTATCCAAACCGATACCATAATCAAAACCTAACAAACCAAACATAGGCAAGTAAAAACGCATCCCAATTCCAACAGAACGTCTTAAATTAAATGGATCAAACTCCTTCATACTATACCATCCATTTGCTGCTTCAAAAAACCCTAAAGCGTAAATGGTACTGCTGGCTGCTAAGCTTAAAGGATACCTTACTTCCACTGCATATTTATTGAACATGGTAAAATGCTGAGTGGCTGTTTGCTGATCAGGATTTATTTTTGTATTTGAAGTTTGGTAAACTGGATAACCTCTTTGCGCAATAATATCATAACCCAATAATGCGAACTGATTGCTTAAGCCTGCATCTCCTAATTGAAAACGTTCAAAAGGAGATACTTTTAAATCACTGTTATAGGCACCTACGAACCCGTATTTAGCAGCAAAGCGCAAAACAAATTGCTTGTTGTGATCTTCCCCTGCTGGTTTACCAAGTGGAACAAACCACTCTCCATTGAATCTCCATTTATGATATTCTAATAATTCAAATGGATTCGCTGCACTATTCACATTAGGCATTAACAAAGAATAGGGTGGTGTTAATTGAGCACTTAATAAAAAATTAGATCCTGATCTTGGAAACAACGGTTGATCAACAGAAGTTCTTTGTAAGGAAATTCTAAAGTTGACATTGTTTACTGTACCATTAGAAAAATTAGGAAGATTATAAGGATCAATGGCGTAATTACTTAAAAAATAACGAGTATAGTTTAAGCCCATACTTAAAGAAAAATAATCATCTGGCCATGCCAATTGTCTACCAAAAGAAACAGTGGCTCCTGTAGTTGAAATGTATCTAGAATCTGCAATGTTTAAATTGTACATACCAGTAGTTGGATCTATGGTTTGTCCATATTTAGTATTGTATACACTTAGCGTAAGGGTATTTCTTTTAATGCCCCCAAACCAAGGTTCTGTAAAAGTCATATTAGTTGACCTAAATGCTTTACCATTGCTTTGCACCCTGATGCTCAATTTTTGACCATCCCCCATTGGAAGCGGATCCCATGCTGATTTAGTAAATAAATTTTTAGAGGAAAAGTTATTAAAAGTTACGCCAATAGTTCCTGTTAATCCAATGTATCCTCCCCAACCAGCACTTAATTCCAATTGATCGCTCGACTTTTCTTCCACACCATAATTAATATCTACTGTACCATCTTCTGGATTAGGTATTGGATCTATTTTAATTTTTTCTTGATCAAAGAAATTTAATTGCGCAATTTCACGTTGAGAACGGACTAATAAACTACGACTAAATTTATCACCAGGTATCGTTCTAATTTCACGACGAATTACAAAGTCTTTGGTTTTTTCATTACCCGCAATTCTAATTGTTTTGATGGTGGCCTGAGGTCCTTCTACCATTCTAATTTCAAAATCAATGGTGTCGTTATAAACCGCTGTTTCAATTGGATCTACTCTAAAAAACAAATAGCCATCATCTTGATACAATCCACTGATATCGCCTCCCTCTGGAGTTTGTATTTTACCTAATTTATTGTATAAAATTTCGCGGTTATAAATATTACCTCTTTTGATATTTAAGATAGAGGACAATAAAGAGTCAGGGTATTTGGTATTGCCTCTCCAAGTGATGCTTCCAAAAAAGTATTTACGTCCTTCCTTCACTTGCATATCAATATTCAAATTGCCAGCAGCATTATGGTAAACGGTATCCTTTTCAATCACTGCATCTCTAAACCCTAATGAGTTATAATAATTCAATAAGTTGTCCTTGCTTTCATCATATTTTTTAATATTAAATTTTGAAGAAGAAAAAGTAATTCTAGCATACGGATTTAATATTTTTCTGGTTTTTGTAAAAGTTAAAAAACCTTTTTCTTTCATATAACTTTCAAAACTGTAAGGCGTTGTTTTAACAATGACCGGTTTATCATTGATAGGAAATAAAGTAAGTCTCGATTTTTCGTGAATTTCTTTTAAACTTTTTTTCAGCTTAGTTTCTTCAATTTGATTGCCTCCAAAATTGATATTATTAATGCGCACTTTAGGTCCTTTGTTGATGACAAAGTCTAATAATAGATTGTTTTTTCTAGTGGCATCTTTCCTTTCTTTAATACTTACTTTCACATCTTGAAAACCTTTTTCGGCATAGTATTTTTTAATTCCTTCTACTGCCGTGATTTTCATATTTTCGGTAATAACCCTGTTGGGGGTCAAACCAGTTTTGCCAGACAATTCATCGTGGTCTGATTTTCGAACACCAAGAAAGTTGTATTTAGACAAACGTGGTCGTTCCACTACATTAATTTCAACGTCTAATTCTTTTTCATGTAAGTCCGTTAAATACACACTTACGTCACTAAAGTAATTTTGATCCATTAATTTATGGATAGATTTCGCAAAATTATCTCCCCCAGGTAAGGTTACTTCGTCTCCAATGTTTAAGGTAGATAAAGAGAGTAATAGGTTTTCATCAAAATATTCGTTTCCAACTACTTTGATACTTCGAATCTTGTATTTGGTGGGTATTTTTTGGTTAAAAATGCCCAGTAGCTTTACATTAATTTGAGTAATAGAATCTTTAGCAGGTGCCTCCTGTCCATAAGAAGTCAAAGTAATTAAAAGTGCTGATAGTGAACCTATTAATAAATGGCGAAAATTCTGCATCTGCTGTGGGACTAAACTTTATAATTTTAAAAGAGCTGCAAATTACTCGTAATATTTCAAAGTCTTTGTTAAAACCTTAAAATAAACATATTAAAAGTTTTACTAATCTGATGTGATTTGATGGCTGGTTTTGCCAAATCTTCTCTCTCTTGATTGATAATCCATAAGTGCTTCAATCAGGTCTTTTTTACGAAAATTAGGCCAAAGGGTGTTGGTAAAATACAATTCTGCATAAGCAAGCTGATACAATAAAAAGTTGCTAATACGGTATTCACCACTGGTTCTTATCATCAATTCTGGATCAGGAAACTCACTGGTGGTAAGGTTTTTGGACAAAATGGCTTCATTGATTTCATCTATAGCCAATTGACCAGATTTTACTTGTTTGGCTATGCTTTTAGCGGCCTCCACCAATTCCCAACGGCTGCTATAGCTTAAGGCTATAATAAGGTTCAAACCAGTGTTTTGAGCGGTCTGTTGCATGCCCTCTTCTAAGGCCTTTTGGGCTTCGGGGGGTAGCAAGCTTAGGTTGCCAATAAAGTGAAGTTTAATATTATTTTTATGCAAATCGGGTACTTCTTTGGAAATAGTGTCTACAAATAAGCTCATTAATCCATTGACTTCGGAGCTGGGACGATCCCAATTTTCGGTACTAAATGCATATAAACTAAGGTATTTTATCCCAATTTCTGTGGCTGCTTCTACCACTTTGCGCACACTCACTACCCCTTCATAGTGTCCATACAAGCGATCTTGCCCCTGCTCTTGTGCCCATCTGCCATTCCCGTCCATAATGATGGCGACATGTTTAGGCAGTTTATAGACATCTAAATTTTCCATAATGTGAAATTAAGAAAATAACTAGGTTATTTGCGTTTAAATAAACTAAATAAACCTTTTTTGGAACTTATTTTTGAAACATTCTCCTCCCCACTAAAAGCACTCTTCTTTTTTGGATTTAATTTTTTATCAGGCCCATAAATTTTTAGCAAATTATAGGATAACCCAGCTTTAAAACTAAAATATTGGTCATTACCAGAAGTACTGGGTTGAAAACTTTTACTCATTTCATTGTCACTAAAAAAATCAAGCCGATCAGAATTGGTAAAGCGATAGGTAGCCTCCCCAAAAATATTAAATGGACCAATTACATTGTACTTAAAGCCAAAATTAATTGGATAAGAAATAGTGGTACCGCTATCTAACAATGAACTTTTGATGACCCTATTATTAAATTTTGCATTTGTTGTTTGGAAGGTACCTACTCCAAAACTTAAATAAGGCGAAAAACGATAATGATTGTTTCCATCAATAAATTTTGAGAAGTATAATTCCAACATAAAACTAAAATCATGGCCCCTTCTTGCAAAACTCAAGTTTCTTGTTACTGGTAGAGAAGTGGACGTAGGAGGTATTCTTGGATTGATATATAAATTGCTAGACAAGCTATCTGCTCCTTGAAAAGTAATCAGCTCATAATTAAATCTCAAACCAATGTAATCATTCACTAATTTTTTATAAAATGCACCATAGCTAGGGCTGAATGTATAATAATCAGGAGAGATATCACCTCTATAACTTGACATACCTTGAAACACACCTACCTCCCCTCTATTTTCAACCAATTGCGTGTACTGTGCACTTACTTGAAATGTAAGGATGAATGTAAAAAATAAGAGAAGTGCTAATTTTCGCATTGACTAATTTCTTTTGTCCAAACCCCATGTAAGCTTAGTTCTGAGTGTAGATAAATAGCTATTCTCATTCAGTCTTATAAAGTGCACCATGAAATTTTCTTTTTTTACCGCTAATTGAATATTTTTTGAAACAATTTCTTTTCGAGCATCCATCGCACAAATTAGTTCCTCCGTTCTTCCTTCCACTTCAAAAGAGATCACCGAAGAATCTGGCACTACTATGGATCTAACATTTAAATTATGTGGTGCCACTGGTGTAATGACAAAACTTGCAGAATCTGGAAATAGGATTGGACCATTACAACTCATATTGTATCCAGTAGAGCCAGTAGGTGTGGCTACTATAATGCCATCTGCCCAATAGGAATTTAAAAATTCACCATTTAAATAAGTGTGAATTTTAATCATTGGAGAAGTGTCTCTTTTATGAATAGAAAATTCATTCAATGCAAAAGGAGCAGCACCAAATACAGACAAATTAGCATCTAAATGAAGCAAAGATCTTTTTTCAATAACATAAGATCTGTTCACCAAGGCATCCACCATAATACTTAATTCATCTTTTGAAATAGTAGCTAAAAAACCCAATCGACCATAATTAATTCCAAGAATAGGAATGTTTGTATTTCCAACAATCGTTACCGCATCTAAAACAGTCCCATCCCCACCTAAACTTATTAAACAATCTACTTCATTTTGTAAGTCTAAAATAGAAGTGAAAGGAATCAATGCCACTTTCCCTTCAGCTGCTACTAAATTAAATTTTTGAATAAGATCAGCATAAACGTAGATAGTGATATCATAACGATTTAATTCCAATAACAATGCATTTAAGGATTGTTGTTGATCTATATCTACCCCCCTACTATAAATAGCTACTTTCATTTTAATAAAAATTAAAAATTTAAACCCGCATGCAAATATAACCCTTTGTCTCCAAGCTGATTCAAGCTGTAATCTATTTTTAATACAAAATCATAGATACTAATAATATCTAGCCCTACCCCAGCAGTTCTTAACAATGTATTGGAGAGCTTTGAGTTATTAATAGGCTTATCCGCAAATACATACCCCAAATTGGTAAAAGCCTTTAACCAAAAACGGTATTTCACCTCTGGTATAGTTTTTTTGAATACTATATTTTTTACTGTAAAGCCTCCCAGCGCATGGTGCCATTCTGCTTTAATTATACTTCCAGCATTACCGTCAACAACATAATATTCTAAGCCATTTAATTGCATATTTCCATAACCCATTAATTTAGCATCGGTATAGTTATGGTTAGATAAAAACTTAATAGTCGTATTGGATTCTACAATAAAAAAATTATTGGCTGATAATGGTTTAGCTAGCACTTTCCTGAATTGCATTGAGCTTAAATCACTCTTGTCAGAAAAACGATGATAAGCAGAGAATTCGGTGGCCGCTCCTTTTGTTGGATAAGCATTGTAATCAAATTTAACTTTTGAATATGAAAAAGTAAGATCAAAATAAGAAAAGGACTTGCTATAGTTGGGTAAAAAAGCGGGTTGAATTAAAAATGCTGAATCTGAAATTTCATTTTTTCCCACTCCAATTTGTAAAGTATGACGTTCATATAAATTGGGGCGATACAATAAATTAACATAAGAACGATTTCCCTTTTGGATTACATTTTCTGTTTTATAAAATATTTGTTTATCAGATTCAGTAGAAGTATTAATTTCTTTTTGAGTAAAATATTGCATACCAAATGCAATGCCATAATGTAATTTTTTATCTAAATAAGGGAACTGATACCTTAAAATGGCTTGTTGGGTGTACCCTGCAATTAAACCAATAGTTAACTTGTCATTATTCCCTGTAAAATTACCAGCTCTTAAATTAATACCATAGTTTACGCGATCAAGACTTCTATGCTCTTCCTGCCACCATTGACTAAAGTTTCGATCGACCCATTTAAAATAAGGGATGGGAAAGAAATACCATCTTTCTTGAAGTTGAATTTTAATTGTATAATTTAGGCTATCGTTGGTGCTGTAAGTAACTACAGCTTCGGTAAATAATGAAGTATTAAATAGTTGTTGTTGTGCAACGGTATTGTAATAACCTAAAGAATCTTTTGCAATGTAATCTCCAACATGATAAGGCAATTCTCTTAAAATAATATAATTTTTTGTTTTATTATTTCCTTCAATTTCTATGGAGCTAATTTTTACTTGGGCATTAATACATTCTATAAATGAGAAAAAAAGAATGACTAAAAAAAGAGCATGTTTAGTTTTATTAAACATCTAAATAATTCATTAAATGAAGGTAATGATCCTCGATATCATTGTTCAACGGCGAATTACCAAAATAATGAAGTACCTGATAATCGTATCGCTGAAAAGTAGCAATAATAGCAGAAGCTTCTTCTCTATTCAATTTTATGGTGATGACCATCGTGCCATTGGTTTCATCATAAAAAGAATTTAATTGAAGAATTTGTGCATTATTGGTTTCTACCAAACGACTCATTTCTGCTAGTGAATATTGCAATGGTGATATAGACAAAACAATCATAGCGCCTGGTTGACCCAATCCTAAAAATTGAGCCAATTGATCATTTAAATTTTTTTGAGGAATGACACCAATACATTCTTGTTGTTCATTTAAAACAGGCAATAAGGTTAATTGATGTTTTGAAAAAAGATTAAGTGCTGTTAAAAAATGTGCTGATGCAGTAATCCCATAACGTAAAAGTGGATCTTCCAAATGCGCAATGGTTTGTTTAGCTTCTATATCTAAAATACTTTCCTTACTCACCAAGCCAATATAATAATCATCTTTAGCCACTGGCAAATGTTGTACGTCAAAATCTTCCATGCATTTTAATACAAATGTGGCAGTATCTTCTAATCGAAGCATGGGAAAACCTTGTATGGCAATATCCTTTGCTAGCATTATTGTATTATTTAGGTAATTCGTTTAAAAATTTAGCTAAAATAATATTAAAAGTGTCGGGTACTTCCATCATAGGGGCATGACCACACTTATCTATAAATTCTAGTTGGCTATTCGAGATTAACTTTTTAAACTCTTCAGCCACAAAAGGTGGAGTGACTGTATCATTTTTGCCCCATATTAAAAGGGTAGGTTGTTTAATTTGATTCAACTCTTCTCCTAAATTATTTCTAATGGCGCTTTTTGCTAAAGCAATTATTTTGATCACCTTAATTCGGTTCCTAGTAATTTCAAAAACCTCGTCTACCAAAGCAGGTGTAGCCATGGCAGGATCATAAAAAGTTTGGGCTGTTTTATTTTTGATGTACTCATAATCTCCTCTTTTAGGATAAGAGTCGCCCATGGCATTTTCAAACAAACCACTGCTTCCAGTTAATATTAAGGATTTAACTTTTTCAGAATTTTTTAAAACATATACCAAAGCTACATGGCCCCCTAATGAATTACCAAGTAAATGAATATTGTTATACCCTTTGTGTTCTATAAATTGTGTTACATGCTTAGCTAAACCCGTTACACTAGTATGTAAAATATCTAAATCAAATAAAGGCAATAAGGGCACCACCACTTTATGAGTAGTTCTAAACTTTTCAATAAGATCAGAAAAATTACTAAGCGCTCCAAATAGGCCATGAAAAAGCATCAGGGTTTCTCCCTCGCCTACTTCTAAATATTCGAATTTATCTTCTTTTTTAATTTCGTATTCCATAATCTTAATCTCTTTGAACCATTCTATTACAAAAACAGGGTTAGGCATGCCTACCCATTCGGTTAAAGATACTTAATTCATTCTAAAAAAAGTGCCTTGAATGACTTAGCGTTGTTCAAATTACAAAAAGGGTAACAATTTAGTAATCTACTTAAAATCAATAGGTTGAAGGTATATACTAACCCTTAAATGGATTAGAAAAAGTAGATAAAGTATTTTTTATTGAAGGTAGCCAAACAGCCATTTTTTCCATGCAGTATGGCCACCATTTTTGAAGCCATTGATAGGAATAGGTTTCCTTCATTTTTTCAACTTCAATGACACCTAGGATTTGTAAAAAATAAACCATAGCACTTAACATGGTAAAATAAATAAACCCATATAAAATAATACCTAATAGTTTATTTAACCAACCAAGCATAAGCCATTCTGCGGTTTGTTGCAATAAACTAGCCGTCCATCTTAATACAATCAACACCAAAATAAGAATGATTAAAAAAGAAATAAACGGCAGCCAATGGGATCCTATTTTAGTGTGTTCTTTTAATTGACTGGCCACCCATCCTGCAAATTGGAAAGCTAAAATCAATCCAATAAATAAAGAAAAAAATGAAATAAGTGCTCTTATAAATCCATTCTTATACCCTTTCAAAAGGGCAATAATTAGAATAGTGCCAGTGAGTATGTCTAACCACATAGCTTAACTACTTAATAAAGTTTTTGCAATAGCAGAAATCACTTTGCCATCTGCCTGGCCTGCCAATTGTTTAGTAGCCAGTCCCATTACTTTTCCTAAGTCTTGCGGACCAGCAGCACCCACTTGTGTAATAATAGCTTGCACAGCGGCTTTCACGGCATCTTCACTCATTTGTGCAGGTAAGAATTTTTCAATAATGGCAATTTCAGCAGCTTCTGTTGCAGCTAAATCCGCTCTATTTTGTTGCTCATATATCGTTAACGAATCCTTGCGTTGTTTGACTAATTTTTGTAAAAGTTTTAATTCTACCTCTGCAGAAATTTCACCATTGGCACCTGGCTCTGTTTTAGCTTTAATAATTTCTGCTTTGATCGCTCTTAATCCGCGAAGCAATGCTTCGTCTTTATTTTTCATAGCGTCTTTTAACAAAGACATTACATCAGTTTCTAAACTCATAGTAGGTTATTTTGAATTTTGTGAAAGTTGGCTTGCTCTAAATTTATTATAAAAAGTTTTTGCAAATTCTTTAAACTCATTTGACAAAGCTTCATCTTGCGTAGCTCTTAAATAGGCTTCACTCATCCCCATTAAATTTTGATAAAAAAAATCGGCCATTTCATCCACCATCATTTCTTTTGTCCATAAATCAATGCGTAAAGCAGTTTTGTCGGTAGGGTCCCAAAAAGTAAGCATCATTGCTCTTGCTTCCTGCGCCTCAGTAGCAGTGCTATCAGAAGCAGACCATTTGATATTTTGCGGGATTTTTTGGTCGTCCAATCCTATTTGAACTTGTATACTTGATTGATGCATAGTAAAAAATTTGAATGGCAAAAATACAATTTAATTAAATAAAAAACGGCTAACTCTTTAAGTCTATAGGAATTTTTATAAAATGATTTGAGCTCCTGTGCTCCGTTAATTCTACAAACCACTCTTTTCCCATTTTTGCTCTAGCTTGTCGATACATTTCATCCTTATAATATAATTTGAAATGATTAAAGAGGGCATTCTTTTCAGCAAATAAAAAAACTTCACCTGCTTTCATCCAGGAAGTGGGTTGAGAGGGGTTTTGATTAATGAGCAATGGGATATCATAATGAACTGCCCACTCTATTATACTTGTTTTATCAAAGTTAATTCCATCCAATAAAATGGCATAGGAAGCGGCGAGCCATTCCATTTTTAAATCTGGCAAGGCCTTTAATAAGATGTCATCTTTAAATTTATACCCTTTTAAAATTTGTTCTGCTTCTTCTAGTTGTTTATTGTTATCTACTATAAACACAAGCGCCATAGTGGTTTGTTGCCATTTTTTAAATTGTGAAAACTCTTTTAATGTGTCTATCAAATTTTCAATAGGGGTAAAAGATAAAAAATAATTATTGCCCTGCGTTAATTCACTTCTTGTTTCAGATAAATCAACCCATTCTAATTTAGGCAACAATGAAACAGGCAGCCAAGCTTCTTGAATACTTTTTTCTAAAGCAGGGTATTGATTTCGCAAACTATCTGTAGACCAATCATTGATGGCAAAAGTAGCAACTGCATTTTTTATAAATTTTCTGAAAGCATGTTGTTGTTTCCATTTAGCCATCCAAGAAATATTTTGTTTTGAATGGGGGCTAGAAAGTGGAATAAAATAATGAGGAAATTGATCACTCCCCTTAAGTGTAGACCCAAAATGAATAACAATAGCATTGGTGACTTCGCCAATCAATTTTACGGCTTGATGCTCTTTTAAGATGGTCACATTGCCATATGTAGTGTATAAATCCTGATGCGCCAATGGCACTTGATTGCCCACGATATAAAAATGCAAGTGTGCCGATGTAGTTCCTACTTCAATGATATCCAATACCTTTTGATATACTATCTCGGATGGATGAATGAAACCGGTTTCTGTTAAAATGAATAAGCGCATATGCAAAACTACTGCATACTTAACAATTTATCCACCAATCATTTACTAGGCCTAGTTCATATTAAATGTCCCCTAACTTTGTAATATGGCAAAACACTTGCATCAATTAGATTTATTTGGGGCTGAAATAACCAATCCGGTCACCATAAAGGCACCCAAAGAGAATTTAAAAGTGTACAAATCCCAAGTTGAAACCCACAAGCAAGAACTTAAAGAAGAGGCTTTGCCTACAGTGTCAAGAGCACCCATGTCTTTAACTAAACATGCTCAAGTACATAAAAGAGGTAGAAAATCCTTTGCATCAATGGATGCCGAAATAAACAACTTGCAAGTACCCACAGCAGATGAACTTTTAAAAAAATTGTACTACCCCATTGGAGAAGTAGCTATCTGGTTTAATGTAAACACTTCCCTAATTAGATATTGGGAAAAAGAATTTAAACAATTACAACCTAGAAAAACAAGAAAAGGAGATCGTTTATTTAGAGCACAGGATATTGAATTTTTGAAACAGATTTATTACTTGTTAAGAGAAAAAAAATATTCCATTGAGGGGGCTAAAAACTATTTGAAGAATAATAAAGAAAAAGCAGACAAGGACATTTCTTTATTAAATAGTTTAAAAGATATTAAAACATTCTTGATTTCCTTAAAAGCTTCTTTGTAATTATTACAATAGTAACTTTAAATCCTAGCCTTTCTCTGCAAAATTAATTTGAAATTGATTCGCGTAGCTAATTGCAGCTAAATTAAATTTTTCTCTTAGCATTTGGAATGACGCTAAACTGGCATCCATAGAAATGAAACACTCAACATGAATCACATGAAATTGTTTCCCAGCATCTGAAATAAATACAATTTGATTTAATACACTCGACTCTTTAGCAATTTCATCTCTTAAAAATTGAGCAAAACCTGCTAGCTTTTCTTCAGAGGTATTGACACTTAATTGTAAATCCATTTCAATTTTACGTTCGGTTCGTAAGCTAATATTGTCAACTATGGTATCCACCATTTGTTTATTAGGTACCGATATATAGGTTTTATCTTGGGTGCGAATACGCGTACTTCTTAGTCCAATTTTTTCTATGCTGCCCGTAAAATTATTTACTTTAACTAAATCACCTACTGTAAAAGGCTTGTCAAAGAATATAATAAATGAAGCGATAATGTTTTCAAGACTTTCCCTCATAGACAATGCCACAGCGGCTCCTACGATACTTAAGCTAGTCACTAAGTTGCCAATATTTTCATTAAAAACGTAGTGTAGAATTAATAAAAAGCCAATGATGTAAAGTATCACTTTTAAGAAATCTCTAAAAAATAAAATGAGTTGATCATCTGTTTGATCTTTAGTTAGTTTTGCTTTTTCTTCAAGAACTATAGAGATAAATTCAAGGGTGCGCAAGCAAACACGTATAAATAATAGGATCAGAAAAAACTTAACCCCTGATTCAACCACTTGTTGAAGAGTTAATTTAAATAGATGAATGTTCCAGCTTTCCGGGAAATGCAATTCATACAAAGCTACCACTGCTACTAAATAAATTAAAAATTGTTCAATGGGAACGACCAGCCTATGTACATGCGATTTTCTTAACTCAGAGTTATTTTTTTTATCAATCCAGGTATAAATAAGGCCTGCCAAAAAACGTGAAACAAACCTTTTTAAAATGAATGCAACTAAAATTATAGCTATAATAATAATATAGGTTTGAACTGAATTATTAAAAAATTGTTGCTCTAAATTCATGATAAATAATTTTAATTTACAAAATGGTCTACTCCTTCCATTCTAGCAATTGCATTGTTGACCCGTCAAATACACCGTAGGTATTTAATCTTAACCAATCTCCTAAATTAATATATCTAGTTGTATCGTTGATGGGGAGATCAATAGCAAAATGTCGGTGACCAAAAATAAAATAATCCGCATTCACTTCCTTGGCTTTTTGTTTAGTATAAACAATTAACCACTCTTTGTCTTCTCCTAAAAATACTTCATCTGAACTGCCAGTTTTGGCTCTGCTTTTGCCACTAAAATAATTAGCTAGTTGAATCCCTGTATCTGGATGAAGCCATCTAAATAAAAATTGGCAAATAGGATTGGTAAATATTTTTTTGATAAACTTATACCCCTTATCGCCCGGGCCTAATCCATCACCATGGCCAATAAAAAATTGCTTGGTGCCTAAGGTAAATAGTTTAGGTTCGAAATATACTTGTGCATTTAACTCTTTGCTCAAATAATCTTTCATCCATAAATCATGGTTCCCAGTAAAAATGTGCAGTGCAATACCGGCATCTGAAATTTGTGCCAAGCAGCCCAATAATCGAACAAATCCTTTAGGGACCACTGTTTTGTATTCAAACCAAAAATCAAAAATATCCCCTACAATAAAAATAGCTGCTGCATCTTGCTTAGCCGTATTCAAAAAACGAACCAGCCTTTCTTCTCTTTCACGACTAGCCACTTCGTTTGGCGCGCCTAAATGAAAGTCAGATAAAAAATATGCTTTTTTCCCTGCCGCTAATTCCATGAAGCCAGTTGTTATAATAAATTAAATAATCTTCTAAATGTACTAATCTAAATGCTTTTCAACTAAAAAACAATACACTTCCTTTGGACCATGCACACCAACCACTAAGGTTTTCTCTATATCTGCAGTACGGCTTGGGCCGGTTGCATAGCTAATCATGGATGGAAGTTGTGCTGACTCTTTTTTAAATTGGGCTAAGCTATCGGAAACATCAAAAACCAATTGATGGGTATAAGCAATACAAATATGAATGGGGGCATACACACTAGTGGTTCTTCCACTTAATTGTTGACTACTTAAAACAATCGTACCGGTGCGTGCAATTAAATGTTCACATAAAGTAATGGAAGCATCACAGTCAGCCAAATCATCTGTAGTGACAGGATCAAAACTAAATTCTATCATATCCTCTAACCAACCTGATTCAAGAGAATATATTTTTTTCCATTCTTGGGCATGAATCAATTGAGCCAATTTATTTACTAGTTCAGCTTCATCAACACAATAAATAAATTTTCCTAAAAGGGAGGTAAATTTTTCTGCAAAATCAATAGCCAATTCATTGGTAGTAGGTAAAAAAACAGGGCTATCTGAATTTTGATCAGGGAAAGGTATAGTAACAGGGCTCTTTAAAGCTGCTGTAATTTTATGTAGTATGTTCGCTCTTGCCAATTTAGATTCCATGTAAATAAATTCAATTATTAAGCATTGGGTGCAGTTGGCATAGATTCAGAGACCTCTGGTGAAGCAGTAGTTGCTGCAGCAGGTGCTGCATTATCTTCTGCAGTAGGAACAGTAGCTGCAGCAGGTGCAGCTGGTGTTTCTTCTACATCAAAAGTAACTACCTTCTCTTCTTCATAAGGTCTTCTTCCTATCAATAATTCAACATCACTTTTATGCAACACTTCTTTATCTAATAATTCTTTTGCTAATTTTTCTACTTCTGCTTTTCTTAAAGTAAGTAAATCTAAAGTGCGGTGGTAAGCAGCATCAATCATTTTACGCACTTCTTCATCAATAATTTTTCCAGTTTCTTCGCTAAAAGGTTTTTGGAAAGTATTTTCTTGAGAGGGGTCATAAAAACTTACATTACCAATTTTATCATTCATGCCATAAGTAGTGACCATGGAATAGGCCATCTTGGTAATTTGTTGTAAGTCGTTAGAAGCACCTGTAGAAATTTTTCCAAAGAAAATTTGTTCAGCAGCACGACCACCTAAGGTCATACACATTTGATCCGTCAATTGTTCAATAGTATATAAGTATTGTTCTTTAGGTGTGTATTGAGCATAACCGAGTGCAGCTGTACCTCTTGGCACAATGGTTACTTTTAACAAAGGATAAGCATGTTCTAAGAACCAGCCACAAATAGCATGACCTGCTTCGTGGTAGGCAATTACTTCTTTCTCTTCCTTAGAAATAATTTTATTTTTCTTTTCCAATCCACCAATCACTCTATCAATGGCATCTTGAAAATCTTTCATCTCTACACCAGTCTTTCCTTTACGCGCTGCAATCAAAGCAGCTTCATTACAAACATTCGCAATATCAGCACCGGCAAAACCCGGAGTTTGTTCTGCTAATTTATGTACGTCTAAATTTTCAGAAACTTTAATAGGACCTAAATGCACTTTAAAAATTTCTTCACGTCCTTTTACATCCGGACGGTCAATAGAAATTTGACGATCAAAACGACCTGGTCTTAATAAGGCAGAATCCAATACATCAGGACGATTGGTGGCTGCTAATATAATAATACCCGTATCGCCACCGAAGCCATCCATCTCTACTAATAATTGGTTCAATGTATTTTCACGTTCGTCATTGCTCATCATGGCATTCTTACCACGTGCACGACCAATCGCATCTATCTCATCTATAAAAATAATACAAGGCGCTTTTTCACGCGCTTGCTTAAATAAATCACGCACTCTACTTGCACCCACACCTACAAACATCTCCACAAAGTCAGATCCACTTAAACTAAAGAAAGGTACTTGTGCCTCTCCAGCCATCGCTTTTGCTAATAAAGTTTTTCCTGTACCTGGAGGGCCTATCAACAAAGCTCCTTTAGGAATCTTACCTCCTAAGGCTGTATATTTTTTGGGTTGTTTTAAAAAGTCAACAATCTCCATCACTTCTTCTTTAGCTTCTTCTAATCCAGCCACATCTGCAAAAGTGATATTTACCTTGGTGCCGCCCTTTTCAAATAAAGTAGCTTTTGATTTACCTACATTAAAGATACCCCCTGGGCCGCCACCACTGCCACCTGCGCCACCGCCCATTTTACGCATCAATAAAACCCAAACTACTACAATCAATACTACGGACAATACGGCATTGGCTATAGGCCCAAACCACTCTCCTTCTTTAATTGTGTTTTGAGGAATTTCGGTAATATTATTTTGATCATAAAACTTTTGCAATCGGCTGTTAAAACTATTCCAGTCGGTCACACTAAACTCAAATAAAGGAACGCCCTTTACTTTCGCTTTGGGCATTTTTGTTTTAAACTTCTGAACATAAAAATCTTTTTCTATGCTATCGGGTTTAATGTAAACTCGAACTGTTTGTTTGTTATCTATAAAATCTAAACGCTCCACGTCACCATGAAGCAACATCACTTGTTTAAACTCTTGTTCGGTAGTAGTGGTAATGTCTGGTGCCATTTGAAAAAAGCGGGCAGACAATAATGAAATGGCGATTAAACCATACACCCAATAAATATTGAATTTGGGTAATTTAGGACCTTGTCCCAATGGCGAGCCTTGTTTATTTGAATTATTATCAGGTATCATGTGCTTAGGTTGTATCTATGTTGTGTATAACAACAAATATTATAATTAGTTTTTTAATTCATGCATTTTTATATCTGCATCACTCCACATTTCTTCCAATTGATAAAACCTTCTTGCTTCAGGATGCATTACATGAACCACTACATTGATGTAATCAATCAATAACCATTGAGCAGCTTGTTTACCTTCGCTTTTATAAGGCATTTCTTGACATTTGGTTTTTACCTCGTATTCTATAAAATCAGCAATTGCTTTTATTTGGGTAGTATTACTCGCTTCGCAAATAATAAAAAAATCAGAAGTAGCTTCGTTAATTTTTTTAAGATCTAAGCTAAGTATATTCTCTCCTTTTTTATCTTGGATAGCCTGGATAATGGTTTTGAAAATTTTAGAACTTCTTGTAATCTGAAGAGTCGACGATTTAGGTCGTTTTTTTAGTGCGTTCAACGCGGAAATAGGTTCCAATGATGCTTGTATTTTTTTGGTTAAATGCTTGTTAGTCAAAACATTTTATTTGAATAAAATGATTCTAAACTAACTTTACAAAAATAGCAATTCGTTTGTTACCTGCCACACCAAATATCACTTTAGGGGAGCCGTTCATCGAACTTGCTTCTATTGATAGTACCAATATTTATGCCATGAACCTGGTGCACAATGGATTGGCCTCATCTGGCAGTTGTTACAGGGCCCATTACCAGACGCAGGGAAAGGGGCAACATGGGCGCATTTGGGAAAGTTCGGCCGGTTTGAACCTGCTTTGTTCCTATGTTTTGGAGTTAAAACAGTTAAAAAATGATAAAATCTGGACTCCATTGGACCAAATAGGCTTTTCTGCAGCAGTTGCCTTGGGGGTACACTCCTTTTTTGAGGGTTATGCCGGCGCATCCACCAAAATTAAAAAGCCCAATGATATTTACTGGGGTGACAGAAAGGCAGGGGGTATTTTAATCGAAAACCTAGTCAGAGGAGCCGATTGGACCTGGACAGTAGTAGGCATTGGCATCAATATCAACCAAATTGAATTTTCCAATGAAGGCGCTCATCCTATTTCATTGAAGCAAATTACCCACCAAGATTTTGATCTCAATGCCTTACAAAAACAATTAACTACTTCCTTAAAAGCAGCACTAATGAATTGGTTAGAAAAAGGCGAAGTAGCTACTTTGCAAAAAATGGAAGCACTATGTGTGGATATAAAAAAGTAAAACAATAATTTTGAAACAATGAGTATCAAATTAACACAACATTCAAAAGGAGGCGGCTGTGGCTGTAAAATTTCACCAGCTGTACTTTCAGAAATATTAGCAGCGCATAATGTAGGTGCTAAAAGTAAAGTGCCGCAATTATTAGTGGGTAATGATAGCCGAGATGATGCAGCAGTGTATCAAATTGATGAGAATACGGCCATGATAAGTACGACAGATTTTTTTATGCCGATAGTAGATGATGCATTTTCCTTTGGACAAATTGCAGCAGCCAATGCCATTAGCGATGTATATGCAATGGGTGGTAAACCGATATTCGCTTTGGCTGTTTTAGGATGGCCACTTGCTAACTTACCTGCTAGTGAAGCAGCAAAAGTAATGGAGGGTGCCCGCAAAACCTGTTCAGAAGCGGGTATTGTGATTGCAGGCGGACATAGTATAGATAGTCAGGATCCTATTTTTGGATTGGTGGTGAATGGTATTGTTGCTATTGAAAATTTAAAAAGAAATGATACAGCACAAGAAGGAGATGTATTGATATTAACAAAACCATTGGGCGTAGGTATTATGGCAACAGCACAAAAAAGAGGTGTATTAACAGAAAATGATTTGGCCTTTTTAGTCAAACAACTTACTACTATTAATAAAGCAGGAGAAGCATTAGGAAAAATAAAACAAGTGCATGCGATGACCGATGTTACAGGATTTGGATTGCTTGGGCACTTAACAGAAATGATGGAGGGCAGTAATTTAACAGCTGAAATTAGTTACCAAAAAATACCCATTATTCCAGCAGTAAGAAATTACATTGCACAAAAAACAATTCCAGGTGCCACCGCACGTAACTGGAGTTCATGTAGTGATGGCGTAGCTTTTGGAGCTGACATAGATGAGGAAGAAGCCACTAAATTATTACCCGATCCTCAAACCAATGGTGGATTATTAGTCGCAGTGGCGCCCGAAGCTTTGGTAGAAGTTCAAACTATTTTAAAATCAATGGGAATTGACTATACCGAGCCCATTGGTGTATGTAAAGCTGCAAAAGAAAAAAGAATTTATATCGATTAGAAAATAGGGACTAGACTCATTACATAAAAACAAAGAGATACACTTTTGAATATTCATTATTCAAAAATAAGATGCCCTTTATTTTTAATTTGATCAGGCGTGAGCTCTGCTACCAATTGAACGCCTTTAATACCGCGGACCGTTTGTAAGATGTCATTTACTTTTTCATCTTCAATCCATTCGCCACGGATCCACCAAATAAAATCCATGTGTTTTAATTCTGGCAATAAATACTCTCCATCAAATTGATTGTGGTAGACAAAATGATGAATCGAAGTATTAGGTTCATTGCCTTCATACATAGAGAAATAATAAGTTCTATTTTTTCTCTTTATAGCAATTTCATGATTGGGATTAAACCTAAATTCAAAACCCATGAATTGATTCAGCAAAATACAAAACTGATAATTTTTAATAGGCGCAGTAATCCCTAAAATACGAGAGCCTTCGAAATCACTTTCGTTAATAGCGTCTTGATCTAGAATTAATTTACTACTCACTTTATCAATGTATTAGAATTCAATATTTACTTTAACTTCTAGCTCACCTCGTTTATATATTAAAACGGTTTTGTCTCCTTTTTTAAATTTAGAAAGGGTTGTCATATAAGCCATCACGTCTACAAATTTATAATCGCCTAATTGAAGCAATACATCACCCCCTTTTAATCCTAAACGCTCCGCTAATTTACCTGGAGTAGCACCTTCAATTCTTACACCCGTGCCTGTATAAGCATAGTCAGGCATCACCCCAAGGCTTACTGTAAATTTAGTACTCTTACCCATGGTTGTCTCGCGTGTTTTTATAAAATCAATAGCACCTAACTTGCTGGTGTTTTTAATAATGGAATAGACATATTGAATAATCAAAGCCTCTCCCTCATAATTAATTTTATCCCAATCGTCTGTGGCTTTATGGTAATCGCTATGGCTTCCTGTAAACATAAATAAAACAGGCGTTCCGTTTCTGTAAAAACTAGCATGATCACTAGGTCCTGCTCCTGCACTATCTAAATGAGTAACTAAACTTGTATTGGTATTGGCTAAAACAGTTTCCCATTTACTTGAAGTGCCAAAGCCACCCACCGTTAATTTATGTGCTGTGTCATACCTGCCTACCATGTCTAAATTGATCATGTAATTCAACTTGCCCTTGTAAGTTGGATTGGCCAACCAATATTTGCTACCAAACAATCCCAGCTCTTCTCCGGAAAAATGGATTATTAGATAGTTGTTACTTTTAGGTGAATTTTTATTCAGCATTTTTGCTAATTCAATTAATGCACTGGTACCACTGGCATTGTCATCTGCTCCATTGCGAATTGAATTATTAATATCTAAAGCATTGTGGTCTTCGTTGTAGCCTAGATGATCTAAATGCGCGCCAATCACCACTGTATTTTTAGCATGGTTGTCAATAAATGCGGCTACATTGTGTGCAGTACGAGTGGCATGTTCAAATTCAATATTGGCATTAATTTTATAAGTATCAATGTCGTCATTAAAATATTTTAGCCACCCATTTTTAGTAATATATATTACAGGGATAGGAAATGAAGCGGCTGTATCAAATTTATTAAACTGAATATTATCAACGAAAGTGCCTTTGTTGTATAAGAATAAAGCAGTGGCTCCTTTTTGTTTTACTTGATTTACAAATTCAACAAGCCATTGATTCAAATCAAAATGAGGATTGGTTACCGTTGCATCTAACACTTCATTTAAATCCTTAAACCAAACCTGCTTGGATTCATTTAAAGAAATGGCTGCGCTAGAAATAAATTTTCCTGATCCACTATTAGATAAAGGAATAAATTCTTTTTCATAAGATAGTGCAACATCATTTATTTTTAAATAAGCACTAGCGGCTATTCTTTTTCCTTCATCAATAGGAAAAGATTGAACATAGCCATCTGTTCCCATCGGTGCTAGGCCAATCTCCTTGTATTGAGCAACAATGTAATCCACCGCTTTTTGCTCACCTACCGATCCAGCCCGACGTCCTTCCAACGCATCACTTGCCAAATACTTCACATGGTTTTGTATTTGTTGAATTAGAACCTTATCTGCTCTTTTAAGTTTTTGAGCATTCAATAAAAAAGGAAATAATACCACTAAGAACAAGGCCAGTCTGCGCATAAATATTGGTTTGAGCCCTAAAGTTAAATAAAGCTATTAGCAAAACACTCGGAAGTCTAAAATTTGATATGATTTTTATCAGCTCCACCAAGTGGCTCAATTTCTAATTTCGTAAGCCTAGCCCAATCATAAAACCTAGCTTTGCGACCACATGAATGCCGGTATACATATTGCTTTAGTGGGTAACCCTAATAGCGGAAAAAGTTCTCTTTTTAACGCACTTACCGGTATGCACCAAAAAGTGGGCAATTTTCCGGGCGTGACGGTAGATAAAAAAACTGGCCAAATGCAATTAGCAGGCCAGCCGACCACCCTTATTGATTTACCAGGCACTTATAGTTTTTATCCTAAAAGAGAAGATGAGTGGGTGGCTTATAAAGTACTCATGGGAGTGGATGAAGAAGTGAAAACAGATTTAATATTACTGATTGCAGATGCAAGTAATTTAAAAAGAAACTTACTTTTTTGTAGTCAAATTATAGATTTAAAAATTCCAGTGGTCTTGGCATTAACCATGAATGACCTTGCGGCTAAAAAAGGAATTAAAATAGATATTGTAGGTCTGCAAGAAGATTTAGGTATTCCAGTAGTAGCCATTGACGCTAGAAAAAATAAAGGACTTACTGAATTAAAAACGGCTTTAATAAATATCATACAAACTACGCGCTCAAAAAATCAGGAGAGTTTTATTGATAATAAAAAACTAGCGCCTGCGGCTATTGACGCTTTTAAAAAATTATATCCTACCCATAGTGATTATGCAGCGCTCCATTATTTAATGCACCATGAAACATTTCCATTAGATAAAGAAATGCAGCAGGAGATTGAACAAATTGAAATTGACAACGATTTTAATCATACCAAAACCCAGGCCCAAGAAATATTAGAACGCTATAGTCATATTAGCGAGCTAATGAAAACAAGGGTAACTACCCCCGATCCTACTGCCAATAAAAAAAGATCGGAAAAATTAGATTCTATTTTTTTACACCGTGTGGGTGGTTATGTTATTTTACTTTCTGTATTGTTTGTTTTATTTCAATCGGTTTTTTGGATGGCGAAATTTCCAATGGATGGCATTGAATGGATCTTTACCAATTTAACGACTTATTTAAACACAGTGCTACCGAGTGTTTGGTGGGAGGACTTACTAGTGAATGGACTGGTGGCAGGTATTGGAGGCATAGTAGTATTCGTTCCGCAAATCATGATCTTATTTGGACTAATAACTTTATTAGAAGACACGGGTTATATGGCGCGTATAAGTTTTTTAAGCGATAAGTTGATGCGCAAAGCAGGTTTAAATGGAAAAAGTGTAATGCCCATGATTAGTGGTTTTGCCTGTGCAGTGCCTGCTATCATGAGCGCTAGAAATATTGAAAATAAAAAAGAACGATTACTTACTATTATGGTAACGCCTTTTATGAGTTGCAGTGCAAGACTTCCGGTGTATACCATTTTAATATCGCTGGTGATAGATGATAGAATGTACTTTGGTTTTTTAAGTTTACAAGGACTGGTGATGATGGGATTATACTTAATGGGTATTATCATGGCTTTGTTAGCAAGTACAGTTTTAAAATGGTTTATAAATATTAAAGAGAAAAGTTATTTTATTTTAGAGCTACCTGTGTACCGTGCGCCTCGTTGGAAAAATGTGGGCATTACCATGATACAGAAAGCAGGCATTTTTGTAAGAGATGCAGGTAAAGTAATTATTGTAATTAGTATACTATTATGGTTTTTGAGTAGCTATGGCCCTTCTGCTCCTATGCAAAAAATTAATGAAAATTATGCAGCACAAAAATTAGTAGTAGCGAATAAAGAAGCCCTTTCATCTAATACCGAAAACACGAAGACGCTTAAACAAATAGAGAAGCAGTACAGTAGTGAAAAACTAGAAAATTCTTATGCAGGTATTTTAGGAAAAAAATTAGAACCATTGATTGCGCCCATGGGCTTTGATTGGAAAATAGGTATTGCCCTTGTTACTTCTTTTGCAGCAAGAGAAGTATTTGTGGGCACCATGGCCACTTTATATAGCGTGGAAGAATCGGACAATAGCTCACTTAGAGAAAAACTAAAATCGGCGGTAAGGCCAGATGGCACACCCGTATATAGTTTAGCGGCGGCTTTATCACTTATGGTATTTTATGTATTAGCCATGCAGTGTATGAGTACCCTGGCTGTAGTGAAAAGAGAAACACAAAGTTGGAAATGGCCCACCATTCAATTTTTCATGATGACAGGACTTGCTTATCTAATGAGTTGGGCGGTGTATGTAATTGCAAAATAATTACCTGCTTTTTACTTCTTCAAATGCTTCATCATAGTCGGCACGAATAGTGCCCATGATACGATCCCAAAATAAAAAGTACAAACCATAATTGCCCTTGAAATATTTATGGTGTTGATTATGGTTGACAGAAGTGTTAATCCACTTCCCTATAAAACTTTTACTAAATCCTTTAGGGTATAATTCCCAACCCAAGTGACCATAAATATTATACATGATGGATAGTAAAAAGAAAGTAGCTAAATGTGATCTATGCACCGGAATAGTAAATAAAAAAACTACAAAAATTCCTACTTCCACAATAGATTCTAAAGGATGAAAGGCATAAGCAGCCCAAGGAGAAGGGTTGGTAGACTTATGATGCACCAAATGCATCGTATTAAATAAACTTTTATGATGCATGATACGGTGCGTCCAATAAAAATAGGTATCGTGCATGATAAACATAATAGGATAAGCTAAAAAATAATAGAACCAACCATAATCACTAATGTTATCATATAGTGTAGTATGAACCCTCACAGCTGGGTTGGCAATAATAAGAAGAGGAATAAATCCAAAAATAAAAATAGTACCAGTACTATAGAGAATTTCACGCAAGTAATCGGCGTTCTTAGGAAAGAGGGTTTGTATTTTCTTATGGAGTATTTTATTTTTAAGTACTACATAAAATAAAAAGAAAATAGCACCTGCAATTAAATAATATTTACTGCCTACTCTTTGTAAAAAGAAAAAATATTTATTAAATTCAAAACTCATGATGAATTGTAAATTTAGACCCTAATCATTTATAAAAAAAATATTCGAGGTAAATATATTTCGAACTTATTTAATTAGGCTATTAGCAGATGCTGCCTCAAGCTTAAGCGTTTGTATATCTTCTTTAATACGATCTATTTCTAATAATAAAGTGCCGTTATACACTCCACGAATACGGCGCTTTGAATCCACTAGGATAAAATTTTCAGTGTGTAAAAATTCATTGCCTGTTTGGTAATAACCAACTGAATCTCCGGCAAAATATTGTTGTTTCGCCAAGGCGTAAATTTCATTTTTATCGCCAGTAAGTAAATGCCATTTTTTTGAATCAACATTATTAAGTGTTGCATACTTTTTTAGAATGGCTATAGAATCTATTTCAGGTGTGACTGTATGCGAAAGCAATAGTATCATAGAATCGTTTTTAAAAGCCTCCTGTAATAAGGACATTTTGGTTGTCATTTTAGGACATATTCCTCTACACTTGGTATAAAAAAAATTAGCCACATAAATTTTACCTTCTACATTCGCATCGGTAAAATTATTCCCCTCTTGGTCTTTAAAAGAAAAAGAAGGAATGTTGTGAATTTTATTGTAACCACTATCTTCTTTACCCACCCACTCTGGTGTCCAATCGGGATGATTAAAAAAAGGAAGTGTCACTAGACTATCTGTGTTAGTATTGGCAATTGAACTCGAAGTATTATTACATGCCATCAACATAAATAAACCAACCGCAATCGAAAATATATATTTTAACATCTTAGTTTATTTAAATTTATAATCAAGTGAGTCCTGAGGTGTCATGCATAATTTTAATCCTATGAGGCCGTATCTTCTGCCTTGCTTCACTACATAATTGGCTCGTAGTACCCCATTTTCCCACCACATTTTTTGACTTCCGTTTTCATAGCCCATAGTATAGTGAAAGGCTTTATAGGCTTGGCCATTGGCATACCACTCGTTGGCGATACCATCATGCTCCCCCTTTGTAAAATAAAATTCAAATTTAGGTTTGCCGTCTTCCCAAAACCCAATATGCTTTCCTATTTTTTTGCCTGCATGATAAAACCTAGACTCGGCCAACTGTTTATTAGGATACCATTTTTTAAATAGCCCTTGCTCTAGCCCATTAAAATAATGAGCTGTCATGGAAGTATCTCCATTAGGATGCAAACTAAAAATAGTTCCACTGAATTTTTTGTCTTGAAAAAAAACGGTGTCTTGGTGCATTAGCAAAAAGGAATCCTTACTATGAATGACTACATTAGAAACTGCATTATTTATTGCTAGCTTATCTTTTTGAACTATGCTATCATTTATTTCTACAGTATCAATAGCCATTATTTTTTTGGACAAGATAGTTTTATCAGCGCTATCACATGCTTGAAAAAAAAGACAAGCCATGATACAATGAATATAAAATGTGTATTTCATTTATTGCGAAACAGTACCTGGCGTTCCATAATACCCAGATCCATTGATATAAGGATCGGTAGGAGTTATATGGTAATGATAAATGCCATTAGGATAATCGGTGGTCACTCCAGTATGTCCATGGTAGGCATCTAATTTTGAATTATCAATAGTCAACCCATTTTCTTCAGGTCCATAAACAGGAAAGCCGTCTAATAAAAAACCTAACAAAGAAGACTTAGTACCTTTTACTGTAGTTAAATACAAAGGCTCCACATGATAATGATACTGGCCAGTAGGTGCAGGATGTCCCCAATACCTATCAAAAGAAACCATTTCACCTGCTAAGGGTTGATTAGGTCCTGCATATTGGTTAAAAAATGGAATGCCATTTAATGAAACACCTATGGCGCCTAATGGAGTAGCAGCATGTGTGCTAGCCATCTTAGGGTCTATTGGAATTTTAAATACATACACCTTTTCAGCAATTGAGTTTGGATTTTTTGCAAAGTTGTACCCTCCAAAAGTGGTTCCAGAAAAATTATCATACAATGCATTTGAACTAGCATAGTAAGCACTTTTATGATCGGGTAGTCCGTTAGATTTTATAGTAATGAATGTGCCATCAGAAGTAACGCTACTTGCCCCATATACTTTTTTATAAATATCAGGAACAGCTGTATTAGGTGAATTGCTGGCAGAATTTATAGTGGTGCTTGAACTTTTAGAACAAGCCCCTACTAAAAAAGAAAAGCTAAGAATAGACAAAAACTTTATTTGCATTCTATAAATTTAAAATATAGGACTGCAAATTACGCAAAGGGTTTAATAATTACCAACCACTAATAGCTAAAATTTCTTTAGTATGATCCTTGGTGTCGGGCTTTTCAATAATGTGTCTAACCATGCCCGCTTCATCAATCAAAAAAGTGGTACGGGTGGTGCCCATATAGGTACGGCCCATAAATTTCTTCTGGCCCCATAAATTGTATTTGTCTACTATTTTCTTGTCCTCATCGGCGATCAAAGAAAAAGGTAAATCGTACTTAGCAATAAACTTCTCATGCGATTTAACAGAGTCCACGCTGATGCCTAAAATTTGTAACCCTTTCTTTTGCAAGGCTTTATAATTGTCACGTAAGTTGCATGCCTGAGCAGTACATCCTGGAGTATCGTCTTTTGGATAGAAATAAAGGACCAACTTTTGCCCCTTAAAATCAGCTATTGAAACTGTATTGCCGTGCTGATCAACGCCTTTAAAGGCCGGCGCTTTAGAACCTTCTTTAATAACTGCCATATACTTGAATTGGCGGTGAAGATAGCATTTAAAAAGGACAAAAATGTTTAGGCTTAAAATGGGGCAAATTCAGGCAAATTTTTGTAGGTTTGCGCAATTTATATTTTTGTACGCTATGCCAAAAGACAATTCCTTAAAAACGATATTAATTGTAGGTTCTGGGCCCATTATTATTGGTCAAGCCTGCGAATTTGATTACTCTGGTTCACAAGCAGCCCGTTCTTTAAGAGAGGAAGGAATCAAGGTCATCCTCATTAATAGCAATCCGGCGACGATTATGACCGATCCCATGATGGCGGATAAAGTTTATTTATTGCCATTGACGATTGAAAGCATTGAACAAATTTTACAAGAAAACCAAATCGACGCAGTGCTTCCCACTATGGGCGGACAAACTGCTTTGAACTTATGTAAAGAAGCAGATGAAATTGGTTTATGGAAACAATACAATTGTAGAATGATTGGTGTGGATGTCGCAGCCATTGATTTAGCAGAAGATAGAGAACAGTTCAGACAACTGATGGTAAAAATTGGCGTAGCCGTTGCGCCTAGTAGAGTTGCGAATAGTTTTTTAGAAGGAAAAGAATTTGCACAAGTAATAGGTTTTCCTTTAGTTATACGTCCTTCTTTTACCTTAGGTGGAACTGGTGGAGGATTTGTGCATGACGCTTCTGAATTAGATGCTGCATTAGAGAAAGGTTTAAAGGCCTCTCCTATTCACGAAGTATTAGTAGAGAAAGCAGTATTAGGTTGGAAAGAATATGAATTAGAATTATTAAGAGACCAAGCAGATAACGTTGTTATTATTTGTACTGTAGAAAACTTGGATCCCATGGGAGTGCATACAGGAGATTCTATCACCGTAGCGCCTGCCATGACTTTGAGTGATACTTCTTTCCAAGATATGCGCAACAAAGCCATGTTAATGATGCGAAGTTTAGGAAACTTTGCAGGAGGTTGTAATGTGCAGTTTGCACAAAATCCAGTAACAGAAGAATTGATTGCGGTGGAAATTAATCCAAGGGTATCTCGTTCATCAGCACTTGCTTCTAAAGCCACCGGTTATCCTATTGCAAAAATTGCAGCTAAATTGGCGATTGGTTATAGATTAGATGAATTAAAAAATCAAATCACACAAACTACTTCTGCTTATTTTGAACCAGCATTAGATTACGTCATTGTAAAAATGCCAAGATGGAATTTTGATAAGTTCAAAGGCGCCAATGATACATTAGGCTTGCAAATGAAAAGTGTGGGAGAAGTAATGGCCATTGGAAGAAGCTTTACGGAAGCCATTCAAAAAGCTTGTCAAAGTTTAGAGAATGAAGCCATTGGTTTAGGGTATTATGGAAAGAGTTTAATGAAGAATGAAGAATTAATGGAATACATAAAAATTCCAAAGTGGGATCGCATATTTAGAATTAAAGATGCTTTAATGCAAGGCTCTACGGTACGCTCTATTGCTGCAGCAACAGGTATTGACAACTGGTTTTTATACCAAATAAGAATTATCTGTACTATTGAAAAAGAATTAATGAAGCATAGCATTGAAACTATTTCCATTGAATTAATGAAGGAAGCCAAGCAACATGGATTTAGCGATATGCAAATTGCTAAACTATTAACTGGCAATACCAATGACGATGCGGTCTATGAAAAAAGAAAGGCTTGGGGTATCACTAGAGTATACAAAATGGTAGATACTTGTAGCGCCGAGTTTGAAGCGAAGACACCCTATTTTTATTCCACCTTTGAAAATTAATTCACCCCACCGAATTCAATACAACTAATTAAAGAAAACTAAATACTATGAACGTAAAAGATATCGTAGCCTTAAATGAAAAAGAAACCAGAGCAGGATTTGGTGAAGGCATACATGAGTTAGCGAAAGAAAATAGTGAAGTAGTTGTACTTACTGCCGACTTAGCAGGATCCTTTAAATTAGGGCCCTTTATAAAAGAATTTCCTGATCGTTTTATAGAAGTAGGTATTGCGGAAGCCAATATGATCAGTATGGCAGCGGGTTTAACTATTGGAGGAAAAATTCCTTACACTACTACTTTTGCGAATTTTAGTACAGGAAGAGTGTATGATCAAATTAGACAAAGTGTTGCTTACTCAGATAAG
>Ga0304729_1000070_pt1 | contig 67209 bp, 63 predicted proteins | sample C_131016_MF_Meta_FD_190475 | JGI IMG/M metagenome (GOLD analysis project Ga0304729, IMG submission 190475) | Freshwater microbial communities from Lake Croche, Canada to study carbon cycling - C_131016_MF_MetaG (v2) (version 2) | ecosystem: Environmental > Aquatic > Freshwater > Lake | place... | reverse complement strand
GATTCGGCCGCGCGGGTGTGGGTCAGACGGCGGGCTCCGCCACTCAGACTCACCACATAAAGCTCGGGATTGCCATCCTTGCTGATGGTGCAGGCAAGAAGGTTCCCGTCGGATGAGAAGCGGGCGCCTGAGTTGGTTCCGGGAAATTTGACCAGCCTCACTCGGGCTCCCGTTGCCAGATCAATGACGTAGATATCTGCATACCCTGCCTGATAGCCGGTATAGGCGAGCCGATGGCCGTTGGGGCTGAGTGCCGGTGAGACGCTCAAGCCATTGTCATGGGTGAGTTGGCGGCCATTGGATCCGTCATAATCAGCAAGATAGATCTCTTTCCTGCCACTACGATTGCTAACAAAGGCAATCGCGCTGGTGGCAATCCCCTTGTGACCGGTCAAGGTTTGAACGATATCATCTACAAACTGGTGGGCGGCCATGCGGGGACTGCCACTGTAGTTCTTGGAGAGCACCACCTCGCCTCCCTTGACGACCTTTCCCTGAAGAACTCCTCCGGCGAATGTACCGCTGACCGTGAAGGAAGCCATCCCTGGCTGGACCAATGCGAACCATCCGGCAAGCGTCAGGTCATTCTGGACCACCTTGGAGGCAAGAGCCCCATCACTGCCTCCAATCCCGGCGAAAGCGACATTCAGGGCATCACTCTTACGAACGGTGATGGTCGGAGCATCGGCCGCCTGGAGAGAGGCTCCCAACAGGCAAGCCGCAAGAAGAGGAAGAAGACGGTGTAGTCGGATCATGGTATCTGTTTGATGCAACTGGTAGCGAAAGGCAAGTCAGCGTGCACTCCGATAGCGGGGTCTGGTGGCGTACGATCCCGGCAGCTCGAGGCGCACAGAAAGACGGCGCGCTCCCGCAAGGGCTTTTTTCACTTTGGTGTCCTGTGCAGATCCCTCGACCTCAAGATAAAAGACATAGGTCTCGGGTTGTCCGGGAACCGGACGAGAGACAATCCTGCAAAGGTTCACTCCAGCTCGGGCAAAGGGCCCCAAAAACCGATGTAGACTGCCCGAAGTCTGGGGAAGGGCAGCGACGATTGCCGTCTTGCAGCGCTTCTCTTTCGGCGATTCGGAGGACGTAGCCGAGATCACGAAGAAATGGGTGACATTCACAGCCTCCGGGCGGACGGGAAATTTCAGAATAGAAAGTCCATAAAGTTCCGCGGCCCCGGGAGCTGCAAGGGCGACAGAGGTGACAGAGAGCGCAGCTTTTTTCGCGGCTTCCGCCGTGCTTGAGCTCTCGATCATGGTGACTTTCGGAAGGTTTTCCATGATCCAGTCACGGTGATGCCGGAGGGGCATCACATGCGAAAAGACGGCCTTCAACTTTCCAAAGGCTGTGCCGGCCCGTCCCAGCAGGGCGAGGCGGACATCAAGAGCCAGTTCCTCAGCAATGAAAATCCTACTGGCCTGCTCAATGATCAGATCGACGGTCTCGGTAATGGTGCCTCCGGAGGAGTTCTCGATCGGCACAATGCCCAGTTGGGCCTGCCCCGAGCGGACAGCATGAAACACCTCCGTGATCGTAGCCACGGGAAGCCCTGCCCGTTTTGGAAAACGTCTCAGCGCGACCAGGTGGGAAAAGGTACCTTCGGGACCAAGGTAAGCAACCTTACCAGACTTGGCAGTTGATGAAGAGGGCATGTCTGCAAGATTTATGGGGGTTGATCCTTCTGTGCGCAAGTCTGGGCAAAGAGATAAACTCAGCAGCTGGTATCACCTCGATACGAATAGGAGATTGATTTCCGGATTGCCCGTGTACATGAGGAGGTGATGCATTATGCCCCCATGATTCGGATCATTCTGATCCTTGGCCTATTTGTTCTCATCGGATGTGCTGGATGCGCTCAACTCAAGAATGGGGATCGGGATAAAAATCATCAGACAGGCCAGTCAGCCACCAAGCCGGCGCCATCAGCCACACAAGGCATGAGTTATCGTCTGACTCACCCAGTGGAGTTCTTTCATCTTTTCGCACGGAAAGAACAACCTCAGAGCCCCAAAAAGGCGGTCGCCCTTCTTACTGTTGGCATCATTAGGACCATCTCAAGCGACGGAAGTTATGTGATTGCAGAGCTGGAACCGGGAGTCATGGTCGCCACGGGCAGCTCTCTTCTGGTCACGGGAAATAACGAAGAACCTGCACATCTCAAGGTTGCCGAGATCACCCCCCCTTACTTTGTCGCGGAGATAGAGCATGGCAACCCGGAACCCGGAGACTGGCTGAAGCAATAGCTCTTAAGAGATCCCATTAGCACCCATATCACCTCAAAGATTGGGGTGAGGATTTGGATTTGGGCGGACGGGGAGAGATTGACTTCAGGCCCTTACTCCAAGCACTATCTGGATGCTTAATCACCTTAAGGATCTCTTTGAAATTCCTTGGAGATAAAGACCCTTTCATGACTCCAGCTGCCGACCATCCGAACAACCAGCTTAACCCTCTCAATCTTGAGGAGGTGGATTCCCTTGCCGAAATCATCATGGTGATGCAGCGCCGTTTCTTGGCTAGCCTGATGGGAGAACTGGCACGGGGAAAAGTCTCCTTCCCTCAGTTTTTCCTTCTTGGCCATCTCTGTTCCCAAGGCCCTTCCGGAATGAGCTGCATTGCTACGCTCATGGATCATAGCATGCCTGCGGCGACTGGGCTTGTGCAGCGACTGGAAAAACTGGGCTATGTCAAACGCTCCGCGGACAAGGAAGACCGGAGAAAAGTGAGAGTTCACGTAACCCCAAAGGGGAGCCGACTTGTGGAGGGGATCCGCAAGGAAATGGCAGCCAACCTCGAAAAGGTTATGGAACTTCTGGAACCCGCGGAACAGAGGGCTTGGTTGGACATTTACAAAAAAATACGCGATTACTGCACACCCTGCCATCGATGAGAACACTCACCACACTCCTAGCCACGGGCTTCCTGCTTGCTGCAGCTGATCAAACTAAGGCTGCTTCCTCGAATAACAATACCGAGGCAGGGATTGCGACAGGAGCAATCGATGAGCTCCAGTCACTGAGCACGAACCCAATTGTCGCGACCAATAATCCCTCTGTGGCTGATCAGTCGCTCATGGGTCTTTCTGTCGACTCTCAGGTGAACGCAGAGGCGGGAACTAATAATTCCATCCTCGCAACGAACTCTCCCTCTTCGGCTGATCTCTCCGTAGCAGGCACCTCGGTGCTCCCCGCCATAACCACCAATCCGCCGGCGATGCCGCAGGAACTGAACGCAGGGACCAACCAGCTGCCTAATCTTCCAACCATCATCCAGCCTAGTCTCCCCCAGGCTCCGATGATCACCAATCCTATCACCCCGAGTTCTCTCCTGGGACCTTTGCCCACAGCCACTGGCGGCCCCATCACGATGCCGACAGCGGGAACGAATGCCTTCGGTCTCAAAAACAGCGTGAACAATATCCCCCTCACTGCCGAGGCTCTTGCCAAAGCGGGCAACGCCGTGATCTCGGGAGTTATCGCCAAGAATGCGCGCAAGCTGACCATCGATGACTGCGTGCAACTGACCCTCCAGAAGAACCCCCAGATTCTGACCTCCATCACCGCCATTCGTCAGGCCTCCGGAAACTACATCACAGTCCGCGCAGGACTGCTTCCGCAAGCAGGGGTTCAGCAAGCCGCCTACTCATGGGTAGCTCCCTCGTTTCAAAACGGCCAGGTGCCAACCACAACTCAAAACGGTAGCCCCTATGCATCTGCTTTTACTCCTAACAGCGCCAGCTGGAACATAGCCTTACAGGGGAACCAGCTTCTCTTCGACGGCTGGAAGACCCCCTCTCGAACCGATGCGGCAAAGCTCTCCGAGCAGATCGCCTACTTCCAGCTCCGTCAGACGATCGATGCGACAATCGCGACGGTCATCCAGCAGTTCTATCAGGTCGTTCTCGATCGCGCGCTCGTGATTGCCAACGAACAGCAGGTAGCCCTCTACCAGACCCAAGTAACCGACCAGCAGAGTCGCTACGACGCCGGAACGGTACCCCGCTTCAACGTCCTTCAGGCCCAGGTGCAGTTAGCGAACGCCGAGCCGCCACTGATCCAGGCCAAGAACAATCTGCGCATCGCCCTCTTCACTCTGGTCACCACGATCGGCCTTAACTATCCGAACATCCAGAATATCGAGATCCCCTTCGATGTCGTCGGCAACCTCGACTATACCCCGCGTAAGATCGACAGCAATGCCTCGATCCACACCGCCCTCGTGCGCAACCCACAGCTCAAGGCCCAGCGTATGAACATCCTCGTCTCGGCCAAGAATATCACTGCGGCCATCGCGGGCTGGTTTCCCACACTTAACGCCAACGGTGGATACAAGATGCAGAGTTACAACTACGACAATTCCCTCTCCACCGTGGTCGAAGGATGGTTCTTCGGAGTCACTGGCAGCTGGGCGATCTTCGACGGCCTCGCCACCTACGGAAATGTGAAATCGGCAAAAGCCACGATGATGAACTATAAGGTCGCCTACGATAACGGCGTCCGCCAGGTCATCCTCCAAGTCCAGCAGGCAATCTCCAACCTGAAGCAGGCAAGCGAGACCATCGATAGCCAGAAGGCGACCGTCGAGCAGGCAGTCGAGGCCCTGCGCCTCTCCCGCGAGCGTCTCGATGCGGGTGCTGGCGTGCAACTCGACGTGATCAACGCCCAGGTTCAGTTGCTTCAGGCTCAGACCTCTGTGCTCAACGCCTACTACAGCTACATTCAGGGACTGGCGCAGTACGATCAGGCCCTTTCGCTTAACACTCAATACGAGGAGTTCTTCAAGGACCCGATGAACAAATGGGAGCAGAAGCGCTATCAAAACATCAACGAAGAACATAAAAAACGCCCCTCACTTCCGCGTGCGCTCCGTAAGGATGACCCCCTTCCTCCATCCGATAATTTTAATGATTTGATCAAGAGTTCCACGGTTCGGATGCAGTAGCAGGCACCGTCGAAGTCAGTGGACTAATCTTTTTCTGCTTTGATCATCACCCCCGTCGAGTCGGTTGAGCCCCTCGATGGGATTCCTAGGATCGAGGCATACTTTATTGGTCGCATTCCCGACCTGCCCGTGGCCGTGGATCGTGCCTCGGCCATGGAGTTGCTGGCACCTCATCATCATTGCCTGCTTAAGGAATCAGGCCTGGATCGCTATCCTCTGGTCACAGCCGAGCAGGTGCATGGCAAGGAGGTCGCCATCGTCACCGAGGCTACGTCATCTCCGATCCCTGGAGCGGATGGTCTGATCACACGCGCGAGGAGGCTCACGCTTGGGATCGCCGTGGCAGACTGCGCGCCGGTCTGGATCGTCGCCCGTGATGGCTCTGCAGGAGCGCTTGTCCATTCGGGTAAAAAGGGGACCGAGCTTGGGATTGTTTCCTCTGCCATCGACAAGCTCCTCGAATTCACCGTCCTTGATCCCGGGGATCTGCGAGTCGTCATCGGCCCCTGCATTCGCCCGCCCTGCTATGAGGTGGACTTTGCGGCCCGGATCCGGGAGCAAGCCTACGAATCAGGCATTCGGGATATTCACGATAGTCAAATCTGTACGGCCTGTCATCCGGAGCGGTATTACTCCTACCGCAGAGAGCAGGGCCTGACCGGAAGGATGCTGGCTACCCTTACCCTTCTTCCTTGATGATCCTGTGATGAAAAGGGCATTTGATCCGAATATTCCAGAACTGATGGATCTGGCCGTTCTGGATAATGGGAAGCCCTCCGCGGAATTGGAACGAGACCTTGCCAATCTGCGTTGGCTCAATCGCCAATTCGGCGCCTACTCGATCCTTCATCGTTTTATGAAACGCTGGTTTTCACGACGCGCATCCGGAGGGCCACCCCTCCGCGTTCTCGATCTGGCCACCGGGGAAGGAGACCTTCCTAGGGAATTGGTTCTCTGGTGCCGCAAGCGGGGCATTCCAGTCACTGTCGATGCAATCGATATGAATGAAGCCACCTTGACCATTGCCAGAGAGCGAAGCAGGAACTTTCCCGAGATTACATTCCATCAAGGAGATATTAGGAGTTGGGGCTCCCTCTCCGAATTGTGGGAGTTCGTTCTCTGCTCCTTGGCGCTTCATCACTTCAGCGGGGAGGATGCCGTTCTGGTAATGCTCAATGCCAAGAGGCTTTCCTCCGATCACCTGCTGGTGGCAGACCTGGAAAGAAGCCGCAGCGGAGCCCTCGGCATCTGGCTGCTGACAGCTCTCGTACTGAGAGAACCGATGACCAAGCACGATGCCCGGCTCTCAATCCAACGCGCTTTCTCCTTTGAGGAATTCCGATCGTTGGCGCTTGAAGCGAGTTGGAACGACTTCGGACAGGCTCGATTTCCCGTCACCCGCCAGGCTCTCTGGATCGACCGGGTCGCATGATCAAGCGCACGGTCAGTTGGATGCGGAAGAAACGGGTGTCGGCTTGGGAGCTTCTTTACCCTTAGGCAGGAGCTTGGGCCGCCACTTGGGATGTTTTGCTGATCCCGTGGATTCGTATTCGAAGATCTTGCTGATCAGGAAGGTTGCCAATCCTGGTAGCCCCTGAGCATTAAGCCTAATACTCATGTCCATCCTGTCATCAAGATAATGGATATCACCATGCCCGATCATATTGAATCCCGTTCCCTCGATAAGCAGATCGCGAGTGGTGATAGTGCCGGCGGCGACACTAAACTCGGCGGTCGCTTTTTTGGCCGATTGGTAGCCTAAGCCGGGAATCACATCATTCAGCAGGAGAGAGAGGGGACCGAGGATCGGCATTGCCAGCACGTTGCCATCGCGGATCAGGAGATTTCCCTTACCGGTCATTGCCCGGTCATTACCGCCAACAGCATGGAAGGCGTAATCGCCGGTCAGTTTCCCGCTCGACTCATTATAATCAAAATAGAGCCTAGCAAGCGTCTTGAAATCGACATCCTCCAGATGCACTGATGCTCCGTACCGGGCATCTCCGGGCATCACGGAAACATCGGCCTTCAGCGCGACATCACCGCCGAACAGGTGAGACTGAGGCAGATCGACATGGAGCTTTTGCCCTTTCAGAAGAACCGTGCCCGATGTCGGTCCGAAGGGAAGATCCTTTCCGATCAGCGTGTATAACAATCCCGCGGTCGCATTGAGTTGAATGCGCAGGTCGTTTTTTTGGGGATCACGAAGCCCCACTTTTCCCGTGAGTTGGACATTGGGGGATTTGACAAAGCGGTAATTCTTAAGCGACTGGGCAATACGTGGATCGATCCAGGTCATCATTTTGACGGGATCAAGCGTGGACTGCACCTTCGGAAAGAGCCCTTCCCAGTTCTTGTAATCATAGACGAACTCACCACGTCCGGATCCCTCCCCCATCCTCACTAGGATATCCCGAAAGGTAACGGCACCGTTGGCCACTCGGAATTTCGAACTCAGCTCGTCGACCCAGACCCCTCGCATGGCGGCTTTGCCGAGTTCCAAGCTTCCATTACCTTGAAGTTGCAGAGGATCAAGGATAGGGGTTCCCCCCTCGAAGCTGATCTGCAGGGGCTCCTTGCAATCCATCGACTCGAAGGCCTCGCGGGTTTTCCCTGCTGTCATCGGGGCAAACTTTGAAGGGTAGAGAGATGCCTTGAGACGCAGCCTATTGTCACTCGGAGCAATCATGAGATCGGCTTCGATTGCTCCGGGTTCCCCGGCCGCATGGAGGTCCCGGACAAGAAACTTACCCTCCCGGAGCGCTACTCCCGCCGAGAGCGTGTCGAACAACACTCCGCGATAACCGAAATGCCCTGTATTGAATCGAGCTATACCGGCGAAGCAGGGTTTTCCCGAGAGCCAATCCGCAGAGAAATTCCCTTCGAGGTGGACTGGCTCCCGACAGGTCAAGTCCGCCTCCTTTTTCGATGATAGGAGCAGGGCCGGCAGCACACTGCCACTCAATGTTCCGGAAAATTTCAAGGACGAGTTCTTTGCACGAAAATCTGCCTTTCCTGCAGCCTGAAAGATCCCAGCACTGTCTTCAGTCAAAAACCGATCCAAGGTTAACTTGCTGTCTTGATAATGAAGCGCCATCCCGATCCTCCGGAAAGCTATCCCATGCCATTCTCCGGGCCCTGTCTGCAGCTCTGCTAGGTCCACCCTAAGGCTCTCGGAATCACCGAGATCACCCCCTGCATGAATAGTGAGCACGGGCTTTTCTTCACTCCAACGAACAGCCCGCAACTCGCGTTGAATCGCATCGATGGTCTGGGCCATTTTCCCTGGTCCTTCTGACGAGACCGGTTTGGGTGAGAACTTTTGCGGATTCAGGAAGGATCCGGAGACACTGACCTTGATCCCTGCAATCTCAAAGGTAGCCGAACTCAATCGAAACTGGGAGGGGGTGCAGATAATTAGGCCGTGGACATGATCAAGCCTGAGACGAGGCTGTTCGGAAGGCCCCAAGGGGATATCAAGGGTGGCATCGTGTAGAAAGATCCGCTCAAGACGGGGACTACGCCGCAAGAGCGAATCCATGTTCATAGAGACGGCAATCCTGTTGGCGGAAACGATCAACCGTTGCGCTGGTGTCAGGTCGTGAATCTGTAACCGATCCAGAACAAAGCCGTGTGTCGGACTGAAAAGAACACGTCCGATACTAACCCTGTAGAACTTGCCGCCAAGCAGTCCTTCCGCCTTCTCCCGTACGGCATCTCCGAGCCCATACGTGGAGGTGATTACTAGGAGGATGGGAATTCCAATAAGAAAGCCGAAAAAGAGGAGGCCAAAAAACGAGGCGGCTATGTACCGTAACAGATGGTCCAGCCTACCTCGGAAGGTGTGGCGATCCATGACTTCCCCTCTCCGTAGACGGGGAATGATCGTTGGCTCCGGAATGCTCATCACCCAACCTTCTGGATTGCAGAGCCTCTTGTAAAGCAGGGGAAGAGAGTGCCTACATCAACGAGTAGGGATCGACATCAATAGTCATGATGACCCCCTCGGGAAGATTCAAATTCAAGGAAACCTCACGGACAAGTCTGGCCAGAATGATGCCCGATTTCGACTTGATCGTTACATGGAACCGATATTGCCCATGAGACCTTTGCAGGGGGGCTGGAAACGCCTCGGATACCTCGACTGAAGCAGGGGCTTTCTTGCGAAAAATTGCAGCGACATGACCAGCAGACCGGGTTGTTTTTTCGAGTGAAACACCGCGAATCTGAATCAGAACCATGCGTGTGAAAGGTGGGTGTCGGAACGCCTCCCGGAAGGAGATTTCCTGCTCGAAAAAACCGGCGTAATCGTGATGCCGGGCATACTGGATGGAGGGACTGGCCGGCGAGAAGGTCTGGACGATCACCTCCCCCTCGGTCTCGCCGCGACCGGCACGACCCGCAACCTGAGTCAGGAGCTGAAAGGTCCGTTCCCCAGCGCGGAAATCGGGAGAGTGAAGGCCTATGTCGGCATTGATGATGCCAACAAGGGTGACGTTCGGGAAATCGAGCCCCTTGGCAATCATCTGTGTACCCAGTAGAATATCGATCTGACGGGCTCGGAATTTTCCCAGCACTTCGGCATAGGAACCTCGACGGGACATGGTGTCGGCATCCATCCTCGCAAGACGTGCCTTCGGAAAAAGTCGTCTGATTGTCTCCTCTACCCGTTGGGTGCCTATGCCGGAATGCTGAATGCCTGGATCCTTGCATTCGGGACAGCGCTCAGGAGGCTTTGCTCCATGGCCGCAGAGATGACAGGCAAGGCGGTTATCCGCGCGATGCAGGGTTAGGGAGAGGCTGCAGTTTGGGCAGCGGCAGACATGCCCGCACTGTTGGCAGAGCAGGGAGGTCGAGTAACCGCGCCTGTTAAGGAAAAGGATGGTTTGCTGGCCGGCCTCCAGACGCTTGGTCATTGCCATTTGTAAGGGCGCAGAGAGCCCTCCCTCCGATTTGGCGCGTTTTCCCTGGAGTCGCAAATCCACCACCCTGATCAGAGGCATGAGTTGACCATCGGCACGGCGTGGAAGTTCCAGAAGGTTATACTTACCGCATTGGACATTCTGGAAGCTCTCCACGGATGGCGTGGCGCTTCCCAGAATCACGAGAGCCCCTTCAAGCCACCCCCTCATGACAGCCACATCCCGGGCATGATACCGCGGAGTTTCCTCCTGCTTGTAGGTATTTTCGTGTTCTTCATCCACGATGATGATCCCCAGATTCCGCAGTGGAGCGAAGACAGCGCTGCGAGCCCCGATGGCGATCCGGGCGTCGCCTCGCTGAAGACGCATCCACTCCTCGCGTCGCTCGGCATCAGTCAAATGACTGTGCAGAACAGCTACTCCGGCCCCCTCTTTGCCTGCGTGATCAAAGCGGGATCGAAAACGCTCCACGGTCTGGGGCGTCAGCGCGATCTCGGGTACAAGCACGAGGCCACTCTTGCCTGACTCAAGGGTGCGAGCCAGAGCCCGGAGATAAACTTCCGTTTTTCCGCTACCTGTGACTCCATGCAGCAGATAGGGAGAGGGAGCCGTTGCGCTCGTTTCGAAACCATCCAGTGCATTCTCCAGAACCCCGACGACTACCTCCTGATCCGCATTGAGCTTCGGAATTTTCCCCGGAAGGATTTCCTCCGCTTTGAATTGCGAGCCCGTCCTGCGCTCCAGGACAATACGAATCAATCCAGCCTCCATCAACGCTTTGAGCGAGGATTCGGAAGCTGCACATCGACTCAACAATTCCTGTGAGGCAATCGGATTAGGAAACTTCTCGAAATGCTTGAGGATTGCACCTTGTTTGGGAGCGCTCTTTTCAATCCGTTGCAACTCTTCAACCTCGATCTGCCGGACTAGTGAAACTATCCGGACTTTCCTGCCAGCGATGGTCTCGCACCTCAGCATCGGGGGAAGCATGGAGCGCATAACCGCGGCTATTGGCGCGCAGTAATAATCGGCCATCCAGTTGGCCAGACGTATCATGACGGGCGGAAGACTTGTCTCTTCGCCAACCAGTGCCTCAAGCGGTCTGATGCCCGGAACAACGGAATGATCCAGTAATTCAAGTACAGTCCCCAATGCGCGGCGGTTGCGCACCATCACGATCACGCGTGAACCGATCGTGACCTGATCTAGCAACGCCGTAGGAACCGAATAATCCAGTTTCCTGCCCTCGGACCGGTCGATCAGGATGCGGGCGAAGGAAGGCATGGAAGAGAAGGATGAAACCTGAAACTTGAAACCTGAAGGACTTTTATCAGCCTCCCCTCCTTACGTGCAGGTTGCAGTTATTCAATTCCATCTCTCCCAACAGTCCAGCACTTCAAGATTCAAGTCCTTTTGGACTGATCCCATTTCAGGTCTCAGGTTTCATCCTTCGTAGGCACTGCGGATGCAGTGCCTATTCGGTAATGATATCCTTATAGGTCTTGCCCGAAGGAATCATCGGGAGCACATGCTCCGTGTAGGGAGTCATGACATCCAGGACATAAGTCTCCTTGGAGTCCAGCATGCGCTGAAGGGCCGCGCGAAGGTCTTTCTTGTGGAGCACACGCTCGGCCGGCACGCCGAAACCATGACAAATTCCAAGATAGTCGGGATAGATGCGCTTCAGATCTTTAGGATCACCCAGGAAAGTGTGCCCGCGGTTGCTTTCGTAGAAACGATCCTCCCACTGCACCACCATGCCGAGGTGTTGGTTGTTCAGAATGATTACCTTGGAGGCGATATCGTCGATATGCGCCGTGGCTAGCTCCTGGACATTCATCAGGAAGGAACCGTCGCCATCGATATCGATCACCTGCTTGTCAGGACGGCCGAGCTTGGCCCCCAGAGCGGCAGGATAGCCGAAACCCATGGACCCCAGACCTGCCGAGGTCACCAGCGTGCGGGGTTCTGTGAAGTTGTAATACTGCGCGGCCCACATCTGGTGCTGGCCGACGCCCGTGGTGATGATCGCCTGCCCATTGGTGAGTTCCATCAGGAGTTCGATCACGTGCTGGGGCTGGATCGCATCAGGCGTGTCCTTGTAGCGAAGCGGATGATCCTTCTTCCACTTATCGATCTGCTTGTACCAAGCAGGGAAACGGGTGTGGCCTTTCTTCACCGGCTTGCTGCCTGCACGGTCGAGTTCTTTGTTAAGGCGCGCGAGGGCATCCTTCACGTCACCCAGGATCGGGAGCTTCACGGCGCGGTTCTTGTTAATCTCCGAGTTATCGATGTCGATATGGATGATCGTTCCGTGCTCGCAGAATTTCTCTACCTTGCCAGTCACGCGATCATCGAAGCGGACGCCGATGGCCAGCAGCAGATCTGCCTCGTTGACGGCATTGTTTGCATAGACCGTGCCGTGCATACCGAGCCACTTCAGGGATAGGGGATGAGTCTCGGGAAAGCAGCCGATCCCCATTAGTGTCGTGGCTACTGGAATCTGGGAGCGTTCGGCAAACTCTATCAGCTCCTTGGAGGCCTCCGCCGTGATCACACCGCCACCGCAATAGATCATCGGCCTCTTGGCGGAAGCGATCAGTCCCAGCATCTCTTGAAGCGCAAGATCATCCGCGCGGCGCACGGGATTGTAGCCGCGCAGACTGATAGTCTTAGGGAAGATCGGATGGGCAGTCTGGTTCTGGATGTTCTTGGGAATATCGACGAGCACGGGGCCAGGACGTCCACTCTGGGCGATATGGAATGCCTCCTTGATGATCCGGGGAATGTCGTTGATATCCCAGACAAGATAGCTGTGCTTCACCACGGGAAGGGTCATCCCGAAGAAATCGGTCTCCTGGAAGGCCCCGCGGCCAATCATTTCCTGAGGCACCTGTCCGGTGATCGCCACGAGCGGCACGGAATCCATGTAGGCATCAGCGATGCAGGTCACAAGATTCGTGGCGCCGGGACCGGAGGTCGCCATGCAGACTCCGGCCTTACCCGTCACACGGGCATATCCCTCGGCTGCGAATCCCCCTCCCTGCTCATGTCGCGGCAGGATCGTACGGATCTTCTTTGACTTGGTCAGGGCCTGATGGATCGGCATCGAGCAACCGCCAGGATAGGCAAAGACAAAATCAACTCCCTCACGCTCCAGCGCGGCAACCAGAATCTCAGCCCCATTCATGACGACACCACGCTCTCCAGAAGAGAGGGGTTTGGTCGACTTGGTTGTCTTGGGAATTTTGGATTGGGACTTAGAGGCCATGAGATTCAAGTTATGTCACCGAAAGGTAGCGGCGGTGTCGAGAGACAAAAAAGGGGAGCCACCATTTCCGGGGCTCCCCTTTTTTAAGTAAGAGCAATATCAGTTAGTGCCGCCTATGTTCACAACGTTTGTATTGATATTGGTACCCATGATAACAACAGCCGAACCTCCAACAGTAACCACTGCACCACCCTTCCCACTAAAGAGGGGGCTTCCGGGAATGGTTCCCGTATTGGTCAGGTTTGCAGAATTAATGAACGCATTATTTGGTGACGAGCCTCCATTTACCAACTGAACAATGGTGCTGGTGGTGCCAACGATTCCCGGAACTGACATCAAGGTCGTGAATGTGGTTGGAGTGAGATAATTACTGTTATTTGTAAGATAGGTGGCCCAAGCGTTGGTTCCACCACCTGCATCACCTGGCCAGACGGGATTCGTGACGCCTGCGCTTTGTGCGTCCAAGGACGCCGTGAATGTTGCTGTATAGAGCTGTTTGTAGTTGCTCATGCACTGCGTGAGCTTTGCCTTGTTTAAGGCACCTGTGATGGAGGGCAATGCAAGTGAGGCCAGAATCGCGATGATTGAGATAACGACCAGAAGCTCGATGAGGGTAAAGGCGTCAAATTTGGCACGGAGGTTTTTGAGTGTTTTCATGGGTTTGTTAATTTGATTAGTGAGTATTGTTTTGGTGGGATTTCCAGTTGCCGAAACATGGGTTTGCCCAGTCTTTGGGTCAAGTACTGATTTTATCTTCTTCAACCTTTCTACACTTGGGAATTGGAGACCATTAGTTGAGGGGAGGGAACTTTTAGGATCAAAACGGCTAGAGGAGGAAGATCCACTTCAATGGATTGATTCCGACCCTGGACTCCAGTCTCGCTGGATTCAATGTGAATACTGCGCGCGCATCCACTCCCTCCGAATTCCTCAGCGTCGGAATTAAGAATAGGCTCGTAGGTTCCAGCCACCGGGACCCCGATCCGATACCCGTGCCGGATAGTCGGAGCGGCATTGACCACGACCAGCAAATCGTGACCGGCACCCTCGGGAGCCTTGCGGAGGAATGACCAGACGGTGTTCTCCGCATCATGGAAGTCGACCCACTCGAATCCCTCTGGGCGGTCATCGAGCAGCGTCAGAGCCGGCTCGCTTCGATACATGTCATTCAGGCGCTTCACCAAACGCTGCATTCCGGCATGAGGCTGATACTCCAACAAGTGCCAGTCGATGCTTTGGTCGTGATCCCACTCTCGCCACTGGGCGATTTCGCAGCCTTGAAAAAGAAGCTTCTTCCCGGGGTGAGTCCACATCCAGCTCAGGAACATCCGCAGGTTCGCCGCCTTCTGCCAGTCATCCTCCGGCATTTTGTTCATCAAGGATCCCTTGCCATGCACCACCTCATCATGACTCAGCACCAGCATGAAGTGCTCATGGTAGGCATAGAGCATCGAGAAGGTGATCTCTCCCTGATGATGCTTCCGGTGGATCGGCGGACGGGCGATGTAGCGGAGCGAATCATTCATCCAACCCATGTTCCATTTGAAACCGAAGCCCAGCCCCCCCTCGTAGACAGGCTTCGAAACACCGGGCCACGCCGTCGACTCTTCGGCGATCGTCATGACGCCCGGATGGCGGGCGTAGCAGGCGGTGTTGAATGCTTTCAGGAATTCGATCGCCTCGAGATTCTCTCGACCTCCGAAGCGGTTCGGGACCCACTCCCCAGCCTTGCGCGAGTAGTCGAGGTAAAGCATGGAGGCCACGGCATCCACGCGAAGACCGTCTATATGGTACTGGTCAAGCCAGAAGAGGGCATTGGAGATCAGAAAATTCCGGACTTCGTTGCGACCGTAGTTGAAGATCAGCGTCCCCCAGTCGCGGTGCTCACCGAGACGAGGATCCTCGTGCTCGTAGAGTGCCGTGCCGTCGAAACGCGCAAGGCCATGCGCATCCTTAGGGAAGTGCCCGGGCACCCAGTCGAGGATCACCCCGATACCCGCCTGATGGAGCGCGTCAATAAGATGACGAAACTCATCCGGCAATCCGAACCGGCTGCTTGGAGCAAAGAAGTTGACCACTTGGTAGCCCCACGATCCGTCGAACGGATGCTCCATGACTGGCAGCAGCTCCACATGGGTAAAGCCCATCTCCCTCACGTAAGCGACGAGTTCCACGGAAAGCTCCAGATAACTCAGGGGGCGATCCTTCTCCTCGGGGCGCCTGCGCCACGATCCAAGGTGAACCTCGTAGACAGACATCGGCTCTGCATAGGCATTCCTCTTGGCCCTCTGCTCCATCCAACCTCTATCATTCCAGGTATACCGACCGAGATCAGTCACCATACAAGCAGTCCTCAGATCATGCTGGGCAAAGAATCCATAGGGATCCGTCTTCAGAAATACATCCCCATGGGGGCCGCGAATCTCGAATTTATAATGCCCCCCCTCGTCAACTTCGGGAATGAAGATTTCCCAGATTCCGGAGCCTCCAAGACGCCTCATCATGTGACGGCGCCCGTCCCATTCATTGAAATCCCCGACAACACTCACCCGCTGGGCATTCGGGGCCCAGACCGCAAAGGAAGTTCCCTTAATGCCATCGATGCTACGCGGATGCGCTCCCAGAACTTTATAGGCCTCCAGATGTTCCCCCTGCCCAAGCAGATAGAGATCCAACTCCCCGAGCGTCGGGGCAAACGCATACGCATCGCGGGAATGAAGTGCCGAGCCGTCTGCGAAGGTCACCGTAAGTGTGTAGTCAGTCCCTCTGGAGGAAAGGGTTCGGGTTGTCTGGCCCTCGAACAGCCCCTCAGCATGCACCTTCGTGAGAGCGAGCTTCTCCCCATTGGAAAAACTCAGAGCAACGTTAGAAGCCCCTGGATAAAAGACACGGGCAATGCTCCCCCCCGCCTCGGTCTTGCGAACACCAAGAATGCGATGGGGATCGCAATGGCGGCATTCCAACAGTGGATAGAGATCTGCTGGAGAGAGAAGCATGGAGGCCGAGGCTGGCGGGGAAGAGAAAGCGCGGGGGAAAATGCTCTTGTTCATCAACCCTACCATGAGCCCCAATTAACGGGGCGACAAGGTCATCCGCACCAGCACGCGTCGACAGTGATAGATCAGATAGCTTCGAACCGACTCAGCGTACGAAAGATCTCGTATCGCTCCGCGATGTCGGCCTTCGTTACCGTCCTCAGTCGATCCATGCTGAAGGACTGGACATTGAAACTCGCAAGTACGCTTCCTTCCACAACGGCTTGGCGGAGATACTCGAACGGGATGTCTTTTTTCTCGCTTAGTTCTTCATCGCTGAGATGGCGGCTAGCCAGATAACCAGCCAGACCACCGGCAAAACAATCCCCGGCACCGGTTGGATCATGAATATCCTCTAGGGGATAGGCAGGGCAGCTGAAGAACTGTCCGTTGCCGAAGAGGAGGCACCCATGTTCGCCTTTCTTGATGGCCACGACGGAGGGACCCATTTCGCGGATACGGCGACCCGCCTTGATAAGGCTAGTCTCACCGGTAAGTTCACGGGCCTCACCGTCATTCAGGATCAGCATGTCAACTCTAGCGATCAGGCGCACCAACTCCTCCTTTGCAATGTTGATCCAGAGATCCATCGTGTCAGCGATAACGAAATGGGGACGGATTAACTGATCGAGCACATGGTGTTGGAGTGCGGGAGCGATATTGCCCAGCAGGACCATCCGGGCAGAGCGGTACAACTCGGGCAGGTCGGGGGTAAAGTTCTCGAAGACATTCAGCTCCACCGAGCGTGTCTCGCGCTGATTCATGTCCCACATGTATTCCCCGGACCAGCGAAAGGTCTTTCCGGGAACAACCTGAAGCCCCGACAGGTCAATGTTCCGGGTCTTGAAAAACTCGATGTCTTCCTTCGGAAAATCATCCCCCACAATTCCCACAAGATTTACCGGGGAAAAGAAACTTGCTGCCACGGCCGCATAGGAGGCGGAACCGCCGAGTATATCGGCGCGTTCCTCGAGCGGTGTTTTGACGGTATCGAGGGCTATGGAACCAAGGACGAGCAGGGACATAGAAAAAGATGTTTAGGCTGAAGGAATGCAAAGGTTTTTACTTGCCTGCGGCTGCTTTCTTAGCCCCAAGCTTGGAACACCAGAGGACAATCGGGGAGGCAACGAAGACCGAGGAGTAGGTTCCAACCAGGATGCCGATCAGGATCGCGAAGGCGAAATCCTTGAGTACCGCGCCACCGAAGAAGAAGAGGGTCGCCACGGAGAGCAGCGTCATACCGCCGGTCAGGATCGTACGGCCGAGGGTCTCGTTGATGCTGCGGTTCATCAGGGCCTCAACGCTACCGCCCGTGCGGTTACGGAGCCCCTCGCGGATACGGTCATAGACAACGATCGTGTCGTTAATCGAATACCCGGCAATTGTCAGGATCGCACCCACCATCACGAGCGAGAGCTCTCCACCGGTGAGGGAGAAGACACCGACCGTGATAATCACATCGTGGAGTAGAGCCACCAGTGCGCCGACGGCGAAGGAAAACTCGAAACGGAGCGTCACATAAATCAGGATGCCGACCATGCCGAGACCGAGTGCGAGGAGTGCCCTCTTGGCAAACTCGCGACCGATCTGGGCTCCAACTTTTTCTTGCTGGGCGGCAACGAGTTTTCGGTCGGTGAAGGTGGTCTTCAACTTGTCGAAGATCCGACTAGATGTGTCCTCAGCGCTCCGGATGGCAACCATCTGCTGAGTGCCGGCTTGTTCCTGCTGGATCGTCTCCTCGGTGAGGTGAAGGGGTTCAATCGCAGCACGAACCTCGTTTACGTTCAGTGCCGGTTTGGAGTCGATGACAAGAAGGTCTCCTCCGCGGAAATCGATGCCGAAGTTATTGACCCCTCGCACCGCAAAGAAGGCAATCGATCCACCGATCAGCACGAGGGAAACAAAGACAGCGATCACCCGCTTGCCCAAGAAGTTGAACTGATAGCTCGGCGCCAAATTCGCCATCGTGAGGCGCTTCAACCCGGCATACTTCATCATCCAACGGAACGCAGTGCGCGTGAAGAGGATCGCCGAAAAGAGCGAGGCGACGATACCGAGCATCAGCGTGACGGAGAAGCCGCGTACAGGTCCGGTGGCCTGCCAGAAGAGGATGCCAGCTGTGATGAGCGTCGTGGCGTTTGCGTCGAAGATGGCGCTGAAGGCCTTGTTGTAGGCCCCGTCGAGGGCAGCTCCGAGCGATTTGCCGGCGCCGAGTTCCTCGCGCAGGCGCTCATAGAGCAGCACGTTCGCATCCACGGCGAGGCCGATCGTCAAGATAATACCGGCGATACCGGGAAGGGTCAGGACAAAATGGAACATCGCCATCATTCCGAAGAGCAGAATGACATTGATCCAGAGCCCGATAAGAGCCACGGATCCGGCAAGTCGGTAGTAGAAGAGGACAAAGAGCATCACAAGGGCGAGGCCCCCGATACCCGAGACAATGCCGCTGCGGATCGAGTCCTGTCCGAGTGTAGGGGAGACACTGCGGGTCTCCTCGATCGTCACGGGGGTACGGAGAGGGTTCTCAAGGACACTTGCTAGCTCGCGGGCCTCCTTCTCCTTGAAGTTTCCAGTGATCTGAGCCTGACCTCCGGCAATCGGATTCTTCACTGAAGGGGCGCTCTGGATCTTACCATCCAGCAGGATGGCAAGCCGTCCTTGATGAGGAGCCAGTTGCTGAGTCAGTTCAAAGAAGGTCTTGGCCCCCTCGCCGTCGAGATTGAGCGTGACCCCGTAACCCTGTTGATCAAAGAAAGCAAAAGCTTTGGTCACATGCTCGCCCGTCAGGTCAGCCTCTTTCTTCACGAGCAAGCGCTCGGTGATCACCTTGTCCTGGTAGTTCTGGGCGTGCTCCTTGATAAGGAATCCCGGCGGCAGGATCGCTTCCCCCTTGTCGATCTCGGCGATAAGTGCAACGGAATTGGGATGGACTTCGGCGAACTCGAGCTTCGCCACCTGCTGGAGCTGCTCCTTGGTGGACTGAATCTGCTCGGGGTCGAGGCCGGGAATCTGCACGAGAATCCTGCTGGAACCCTGCGGAGCGATCACAGGCTCGCTGACACCGAACTTGTCGACACGCTTGCGGATCACTTCGACTGCCTGTTGAAGCATATCGGCCGTGATCGGCTGGTCATTCTGCGGAACTAACTGCAGGAGGAAGGAGGTGCCGCCGCGCAGGTCGAGCCCGAGATGAATCTTCTTGGCAGGTGGAGTTGCCGAATCGAGGCAGAAAAGCAGAAGTAGGATCGTCAGGATGGCACCTAGCCAGCGCTTCTTGCCATCACTCTCCGTGGAAAAGTACCAGGCAAAGAGACCTAGAATCAGAAGTCCGAAGAAAAAGGTGAGCAGTGGCGTCATCTAGCGTGGGGAAGTTGGGGCGTCAGGACGTCAGGGTTTCTTTGGTGCTGCCAGCGAAGATCGCGGAGAATTGGGAAATTATTAGGATGCCGGAGTGTCCGTGGTTTCCTCGGAGGAGCGGTCCAGAACAGTGGCAACGGCAGCCTTGTCGATCTCGATCTTCAAGTTGTCGGCGACCTTCAACAGGACAGTGCGATCCTTCACGTTGGAGATCATGCCATGGATTCCTGAGCTGGTGACCACCTTGTCTCCCGTCTTGATTGATTCGATAAGCTTCTGCTGCTGCTTACGCTGCTTCTGCTGGGGACGGATCAGAAGGAAGTAGAAGATGACGCCGATAAAGATCAGCGGTGCGAACTGGGTGATGGGATTGGGAGCCGGCGCTCCAGCGGTGGAGGCGGCATCGAGGATTAAAAAGGCTGTTGCGAAAAAAACCATAGCCTTTCTTGGTAGCCAGAAGGCAGCTCAAGGGCAAGGCCTCTCTCTTCAATGAACTAATAGCCTAACAACCTAATCTCCTGCCTGCCAAGGCGACTCAGTGCCCCAAATAGGCAGCCTGAATCTCGGGGCGGCTCTTGATCTCGGCGGAAGGACCTTCCAGATGGATGTGACCAGTCTCGAGGACATAGGCATAGTTGCTGATCTTCAAGGCGAGCGAGGCATTCTGCTCAACCAGCAGCATCGTCATACCCCTCTCCTTGTTCAGGGAGACCAAGCGCTCGAAGATGGTTTCCACGAGCAGGGGCGCTATCCCCAGCGAGGGCTCGTCGAGCATGAGACAGCGAGGCCGCCCCATGAGGGCGCGTCCGATTGCGAGCATCTGCTGCTCCCCGCCGCTGAGCGTGCCGGCACGCTGGGTGATGCGTTCCTTGAGCCGTGGAAAAAATTCACCGATCCATTCTAGGTCGGCACCGATCTCCTTGCGATCCCGCCGGAGATAAGCCCCCATCATCAGGTTTTCCTTCACCGACAGATCGGGAAAAACCAACCGTCCCTCGGGGACATGGGCGAGACCGTCGGCGACAATCCTGTGAGCGGGCCATCCAGTGATCTCCCGGCCATCGAATTTGATCGATCCCGCAGAGGAGGGAACAAGTCCCGAAATTGTACGAAGCGTCGTGGATTTACCGGCGCCATTGGCTCCGATCAGGGTGACGATGCTACCCTTTGGAACTTTCAGTGAGAGGCCATTTAGCGCACGGATCCCGCTGTAGCATACCTCCAGACCGGATAGTTCCAGCATCGGATGAAGAGAATTAGGGCTCATCTAACAACCTCCCCGTGATCTTCCCCGAGATAGGCCGCAATTACCTTGGGATTGGCACGAATCTCCTCGGGCGCTCCCGAAGCGAGCACTTTCCCCTGATCCAGCACATAGAGGCGCTCGCAGATGCCCATCACGACCTTCATGTCATGCTCGACAAGTAGCACTGCCGTACCGAATTCATCACGCACGCGGGCGATCAGACGTTTTAGTTCCTCCTTCTCGGTCGGATTCATTCCCGCAGCTGGTTCATCCAGCAGCAGTAGACGAGGCTTGGTCGCAAGCGCCCGCACAATCTCCAGACGACGCTGGTCCCCGTAGGGAAGGCTACGGCTCGGATGGAGCGCCGCGCGCTCAAGTCCGAAATAAGAAAGCAGTCGGAGGCCCTCCTCTTGGATCTCTTCTTCCTCACTGCGGAATGATCTCCCGCGTCGCACTGTATTGATAAGGCCGTTGCGCAACCGAGCGATAAACGAGGTCCGGACATTCATTCCCACATCGAGTGAGCCGAAGAGACGGATGTTCTGGAACGTTCGCGCCATGCCGAGAGCGTTGATTTCATGGGGCGGCAATCCCGCGACTTGCACTCCCTCGAACAGAATCTCCCCCTCGGTAGGCCTGTAAACACCCGTCAGGATATTGAATAGCGAGGTTTTGCCGGCCCCGTTCGGGCCGATCAATCCCAGCAGCTCGCCAGCCTCAATCTTGATCGAAACATCAGTAAGAGCAGCGATACCTCCGAAGCGAAGGGAGCAGTTCCGAACCTCAAGCAGAGAATATCCAGCACTCATGAGGCGTTATCGGGCTTGGTTGCAGTTCTTCCCATAGGCAACTTAGGCAGAAATCTGCGGAAAAAAGGACCCAGGGATTCTGTCGGGCGAAAGATCATGAAAAGGATGATAATGAGCGCGTAGACGACCATCCGGTACTGAGAAAGGTCGCGCAACCACTCGTTGAGGAGTGTGATTAGGATAGCCGCAACGGCAACCCCCACCGGCCTGCCAAGCCCGCCCAGGATGACCATGACGATGATCTCGAAGGAGCGGAGAAAGTTGAATCCCTCGGGACTGATAAACTCGACAGCATGTGCATAGAGAGCACCAGCCACCCCGGCAAAGAAGGCCCCGATCACGAAGGCTGTGACCTTGAAGCGCGTCGTGTTGATCCCCATCGCCGCAGCTGCGATTTCGTCGTCACGCACTGCCTGAAATCCCCGACCGTAGGTCGATCGAACCAAGGCGATCATCGAGTAGAGGGTCACCGCAGCAAACCCTATCGCCCAGAAGAGATTCGTCGCCGGCAGAATTCCCTCCATACCGCGAGCTCCGCCGACAGCGTTGGTGTTCTGGAGTAGGACCCGGATAATCTCGCCAAAGCCGAGCGTGACCATCGCCAGATAATCTCCCCTCAGACGAAGAGATGGCCCACCCACGATCAGACCCGCGAAGGCCGCAATCAGACCTGCGATAATCAGCACGGGAAGGAAGGTAAACTGCGAGGCCCAGGAAGTGCCCGTCCACGTGAGATGGGGAAGCAATGCCGGCAGCGCCTTGCCGGTCAGCAGCGCCGAAGTGTAGGCCCCGACCGCCATGAAGGCGGCATGACAGAGGGAGAACTGGCCAGTCTCACCCATCACCAGATTCAGGCTGACTGCCAGGACCACATTGATCGCCGCAAAGAGGATCACCTGCGTCGTATAGGGATCGATCCATCCCCCGCAGAGTTGGAGGAGAACCGCCAAGGCGATCCCCGCGGCCAGAGCGAGGCGCGGATTCTTGATGCGGGCGTGGTAGGAACGGAACACGTTAAGAAAATTAGCCTCCAGTTGTGCTCAATCGGAGTCTTTTCTTACAACGGGATTCGGCAGTACTGGAGAGAAGTCGGGAGTCCAGGGATTTTCGGTGAACTCGGATTGCTCCAAACACCTGATCATCTGCCCGCAGAGAGAAAGCACCCCCTCAAGATCTAGACCATGATGCCATGGGCCATAAGGAGCAAGATTCGCTTCAGCCAGAAGGAAAAGGCGGCGCGCGGGCGGCAACCTGCGGCCATGCTTCGGATGGTCTGGGTGCAGGTGCTGGAGGCGGAGATGAACGAATCCTCCGGCGAGTTGAATCAAGCCCTTGTAGTAGGCGTAATCGGGTGCATCCCGGCCATCCTTTAACCAGAGATGCTCCAGCACATCATGAGCCTCATAGTAGCGCCGGGAATTGAAACACTCAAAATAGCCGAGGTAGCAGGCATCAAAGGGTCCGGATGCCTGGCTCGCTTCCAAACCGTGAACAAAGGACTCCATGCGCTCGGATTTTTTCATGCGCTCGACGGGAAAAATAATAGGGCCTCAGTTAAAAGAGGAACGTGATTTCCCGGAATAGTTGCGCCCCTTCCAACTCACGCCAGTACCGTGGCAGAGCCTCCAGCTATTCAGTGCGATTAGCAGTGCGAGGATCACCGCGAAGGGATGGGCAATGATACCGAGCCATGAAGTCTGAAATCGCATGGTGATCATAAATCGCATTCCCATGATCAGAATCACGGCTATCCAAGCTGCGGAGAGCAATGACCCGCCCAAGGGAAGCAGCAGGAATGGGAGCAGAAAAAGACTAAAAATCACCACTCCGAAGAGAGCAAATCCGACATGAGATTCCTCAAAGACAGGCCTGAGATTCTTGGAGAAACCTTCCCAGAGTTCCGGGAAGCCGGAATACATCCTGCATCTGAGAAGATCGATACCATCGGCATTAACGAGGCGCATTCCCTCACCGGTTCGTGAAGCCGCCTTCCTGCCGAATGCTATGTCCTCGACCAGGTGATCCTTCAGCGCCTCATGCCCCCCAAGACACTGATAGGAATCGCGTCGAAAGAGAAGAAACTGTCCGTTGGCCGCCCCAAGCGCAGCCAACCGTGACCGTGTGAATCCCCAGCGTGCCGCACGCTCGGGCTTTTCCTGCAGAAGCCGGAGAAGTGGGAACGGATGGAAGGCCATGAAGAGAAGATAGCCCAAGGGGATCACCAGTTTCTCAGACCAAGTGCCCGTGATCTGATCCGGCCAGAGAGAAAGAAGATCGGCTCTTGTGGAAACGGCGTGAGCAAGCGCCGTCCGAACGCATAGAGGGGAATGTGTCGTGTCGGCATCCGTGAAGAGAAGATGCCCGCTCTCTAAGGACGCAGCCTGCGAAAGCTGATGACAGGCCCAGTTTTTCCCAATCCACTCCTCGGGCAATTCCTCACCACGAAGCAACCTGAGTCGGCTTCCCCGTTCTTCCCTAAATCCAAGTTCCCGGGCAATCGCTGCAGTCTGATCCGTGGAGCAATCGTCGAGCAGGATTATCTCCCGGACCGGGGGCTCTTGTGCAATCAGTGAAGCAAGGCAGTCGCGGATCCTACGCTCCTCGTTGCGAGCCGGCACCAGTACGGAGACATCCTGAATCCTGGTTCCCCCCATCTCACCGGAGGGCGTCGGTTTCAATCTCCTCAGAAGCCTCATGTTGATGAGGCAATGGACGAAGCAGAGCGTCAGAAAGGGGAGCAGAAGACCCCATATGAACAACTGTGGCAGGAGATGGAGCAACCCCTGCATGGTTTTGCGTGAGGCCGCTAAAAAAACAAACCTAGTCGTTAGTTGTTATTAGAGGCCTCTTTTTTCTTCTTTCTGTGCTGAACAGGCGAGTCTGAGGGTGACTGCGAAGGAGAGGCCCCGGAGACTGCATCGACCGCAGGCGGTAGGCCCGTAGGAATACTGGGCTCAACGCGGATCTGCTGAAGGCGACGAAGATAGGCGGAGTGCATCGTATCGATCCAATCGGAGATGGAGGGGTCGATCTTCTTCATCCGCTTAGCGAGCAAGTCGTAGTATTCGCGGAGGGTTTCGCGCTTCGTCTCGTCGCTCTTTGCCTTATCGCTCTTGGTGAGAAGGGAAGCAAGCGTCTCCTCTTTGTCGGCTTTCACCTTGGCCGCATAATACTTGGCCTTCTGATCCTGACGCTGTTTTTCCTCATTACCGGCTGCATTAATCGGGGAGGGTTGTGACGGCTCGATGGGAGGCGGGATCAGAGAGTTGGGATCGCTCTGAGGAGGGTTTTGCCCTGGGGAGCCGGCCCCGGAGTTGGCCGCGGGGGCGAGCGGATCGACGGTAGCCGGCACAGGAGCATTTGTTGCAGAGGTGGCGTCATCGACTGGTATGGGAGCATTGGACGCCGGGACGACTGCGGGGGAGGGAGAAAAAAGGGAGGGGGCATTCGTTGCTGGTTGATCCTGAGCGGAGGCGACAGCGCCTCCCAGAGTGAGCAGTATGCAGATAAAGAATCGGTGTTTCATAAGAGGATAGGGTTAAGGGAGAAGCTCTTTGAGAGCCAAGTTCTTGTCAAAGAACCAAAAATGCGAGGTGATGGCAAGATGTGCCGAGCATGAACGTGACACAGCCTCTTTCCACCATCGCAACATCGCATGAAAAACCATGCCTTCCGGAGATTGCAACGACACTCCGGACTAGGAACGGCTTTGTCTGGCTGGACTCCGCCCTGGATAGCTCGCTGGAGGGCTCGAAGGAAATGTCCCTGCTGGCATCAGACCCAGACTTGGTCCTCGAGGGAGAGGCCTCGGAATGGAACCTTATCGAAAGGGAACTCGTGACAAGAAAGCGGCCGCCCGGAAAAACCGAGGTGCATGATGGAGCTGCCATCGGTTACTTCCGCTTCGACGGGTCCTTCCGCTTCGGTTTTTACGATAACCCGCAGATCCTATCTAAGGGAACAATGAGGAGAGAAAAATCTGGCGAGCCAACCTCCATACAGATCCCTCCCGCTCAACTTCCGATCGTGGACTTCCAGCCGGATATGGGGAGGGAGTCTTATCTTCGAATGGTATCCCGGGCCCACGAATACATTGCCGCGGGAGACATCTACCAGGTCTGCCTTTCGCATCGTTTCTCCGCTCCGTTTGGAGGTGATCCCTGGCCTCTCTATCTGGCGCTGCGCGAGGCATCCCCGGCTCCTCATTCAGCCTACCTCCGACTCGGAGACGAGACGGTCCTCTCCAGTTCCCCCGAATGCTTCCTCAAGATCAGCGGACGTACAATCTCAACCCGCCCGATCAAGGGGACAAGACCCCGCCGTGAGGCGATCCCAGCCGATGAACGCGAGGCCTTGGAACTTCAATCATCCCCCAAGGAACTTGCGGAACTGATCATGATTACCGACCTGGAGCGCAATGATCTGGGAAGCATCTGCGAATACGGCAGTGTGACAACAGCCCAGATTGCGGAACTGGAACGCTACGCGCAGGTCTTCCACCTCGTCTCGACCGTCGAGGGCAAGCTTCGGAAAGACGTCTCGCAGGTTGCTGCGGTGGCAGCCTGCTTCCCCGGAGGATCGATTTCAGGAGCTCCAAAAAAAAGAGCCCTGGAGATTATCGGCGAACTGGAGCCGACACCTCGCGGTCTTTTCACGGGAGCCATCGGCTACTTCGGCTACAATGGGGAGAGCCAGTTCAGCATAGCGATCCGCACGGTTGTGATCCGCGATGGAGAGGCCTCCTTTCATGTTGGCGCGGGCATCACAGCCGACTCCGATCCAGAAAAGGAATGGGAGGAGACCCTCCATAAAGCTGCTGGGATCCTTATGGCGGCTAAGGCTGTCAATAAGTAGGGATAAAAAAAGCGCGACCAGCCATCGGCAGATAAAAAAGGCCCGGAAGTTTCCTCCCGGGCCTTTGATTGAAAAAATCCCCATTCAGGGACTGGGTGACAATTTAGAAGACTTAGCGGTAGTCCTGACGTCCGCCACGGTCGTCGCCACCACCACGGTAGCCACCTCCGCCGCCTCCGCCACCACGGTAGCCACCTCCGCCGTTACCGCCACGGTCGCCACCACCACCACGGTAGCCACCACCACCGCCTCCGCCACCACCGCGGTAGCCGCCTCCGCCACCACCGCCGTATCCACCGCCGCCTCCGCCACCACCGCGAGGACGATCCTCCATCGGACGGGCTTCATTGACAGTGAGATTGCGGCCACCCATGTCGGCGCCGCTGAGTCCCGTGATCGCCGCGCGACCTTCGTCGTCGGTGCTCATGGTGATGAATCCGAATCCGCGTGAGCGGCCGGTCGTGCGGTCTATCATGACGATTGCGTCTGTGACAGTGCCGTGAGCGCCGAAAACCTCGCGGAGGTCAGCGTCGGTTGCTGAGAAGGGAAGATTCCCGATATATAACTTCATACTGCTTGTTTTTGTTGGTTCCTGTTACGCTGACGGCTACTTCTTGGAATGCACCAGCTCCTCACCTGAGGATACGTGGAGCAGTCCTCCCGACCAGCGGGGAACCTGCATTGCCTGAATCGCTATCATCGAACTTCGACTTCAAGCTATGGTGATGCTGGATCACTTTGGCAACAGAATTTATCAATGTGACGCTTTCGTCACACTTTGGTCATAAGCGGTTCACTCCGTCAAAATCCTGATTCCGGTTGAAAAACATTGAAGTAACGGGACAAATGAGTGATCACCTATGGACTTCACCATGATGAAACAATCACTCCGCTTACTCCCCCTTGTCCTAGTCCTAATCTTGGTGGGATGCGCTGACAACGAGACGCCGGCTCCAAGGAAGAAGCACGGCTCTGCCACCGTCACCGATTCCCAAGAGATAACCACCTCAACCTCGACCAATGGAGTTCCTCCCATTGACGGGAGTGTAACCGACACCAACAGCGCGGTGACCAATGCGATCTCCAGCCCCGCCAATCCCTTTGCCACTCCGACTCCCGTTCCCGTGGCCGCTCCCCGCGATCTCCCTTACGGAACCCCCGTCCCAGGAAAGCCCGGTTTTGTGACTAGCCCCCACTCACCCACCGCCGGTTATGTGGATGTCCGCGGTTTCCCTCCTGGCTCCGAGGTCAAGGATCCCTACTCCGGAAAGGTCTTTCTGGTTCCCTGATCCGCTCCGCGTGAGCACTCCGGCAGTCACGAACGATACGGCTCCCGCCGGACGCGTCACCATTTTCGGTCCCGGGCTCATCGGCGGCTCAATCGCCTTGGCTCTTCGAAACCGCTCTCCAGGCATTAAAATTTCGGCCTGGGCTCGCAACGAAGAAGCCTTGCATGAACTCACCAGCAGAGGTCTGGCCGATTCTGTCTCCACTGACCCGGCGGCTGCCGTTGAAGCAGCGGATTTTGTCGTGCTTTGCACTCCGGTCGGCAGCATGGAAGGGCTGGCAAAGAGCATGACCCCGGGACTTTCGGCTACCGCGGTCATCACGGACGCAGGAAGCGTGAAAGCCTGCGTCGTCGATCAACTCACCCCGATTCTGGGGGGCAATTACGTAGGCGCCCACCCGATGGCGGGTAGCGAGCGGGCAGGGCTCGGAGCCGCACGCGAAGACCTGTTTGAGGGGGCTTCCTGCCTTGTCACTCCTTCCCGGGAAAGCGCTCAAAGTGCTCTCGGCAAGGTAAGAGGATTCTGGCAGGACCTTGGTTGTGCCGTCACGATAATGAGCCCTGTCGAACACGACCGTCTGGTTGCCCGACTCAGCCACCTGCCGCACGCTCTAGCTTATGCCCTGATGAATCTTGTCATCGATACGCTTCCGGAAGGATCTCAGCAACTGGCCGGGGGCAGCTTCCGTGACGCCACACGCGTTGCCGCAAGCAACCCAGAGCTCTGGACAGGAATCCTTACCTCTAACGGCCCGGAAGTTGCCGCAGCCCTACGGGAAATGTCCAAACTCTTGAAATCGATGGCCACCGCGATCGGGGATGAAAACCCCGACTCGCTTCTCGATTTTTTGAAAAGGGCAAAGCACCATCGCGATACGCTTTCACTCCCTGCCCCCGAACGCGCAGCCTAGAAATTTTCATGCATACTTTTACTGTCGATCACTGCGGCCCGATCCGCGCCACCATCACTATTCCGGGAGATAAGAGCATGTCGCATCGAAGCGCCATGTTCGCCTCTCTTGCAGAGGGGCGGAGCACGATCACCGGTTTCCTGGAGAGCGAGGACTGCCTCTCCACTGTCAATGCGATGAGAGCGCTCGGAGCCCACATCGAGCGCACTGGCGCCGGCACCTTTGTCGTGGAAGGCAAGCGAGGCCACTTCACCGCACCGGCCACTGATGTGGATTGTGGCAACTCCGGCACCACCATGCGCCTTCTCTCCGGCATTCTGGCCGCCCAGCCTTTCAGCTCGCGCCTTACCGGCGATGCCTCACTCTCCAAGCGCCCGATGGGACGAGTCATCAAGCCGCTCACCGAGATGGGGGCTCGCTTCAACTCCGAAGGAGGAGAAGGGAAGCCGCCGTTGGTGGTCGAAGGAGGAGCAGTCACACCCCTCCAGTATGAGATGCCGGTTGCCAGTGCCCAGGTGAAGAGCGCCATCCTGCTCGCGGGTCTCTCAGCCGACGGGGAGACCAGCGTCGTGGAACCTGCTGCCTGCCGAGATCACACGGAGAGGATGCTTCAAGAGTTCGGTATTTCACTGGATCTCGGGAAAGCTGACGTTACCGGCCGCCGCCGGATCGCCCTCAAGGGCCCACAACAACTCAAGGCCCGAGATTTTGCCGTGCCGGGCGACATCTCAAGCGCCGCCTTCTGGCTTGTGGCTGCTTCAGCCAAAGCAGGATCCGATGTCACGATGCCTGGTGTCGGACTGAACCCCACTCGCACCGGCGTCATTGCCGTACTCCGTCGGATGGGAGCAACGATCGAGACCACGCCAGTAGACCCCAATGCAGCCGAACCACTTGGCACCGTCCGGGTGCTTGGCAGCGAACTCCACGGCACCGTGATCGAGGGGGCCGAGATTCCGAATGTCATCGATGAACTTCCCATCCTTGCGGTGGCCGGAGCACTAGCCCAAGGCACAACCATCATCCGTGACGCCAAGGAGCTTCGAGTTAAGGAGACCGACCGCATTGCCGCAGTCGCCGGAAATCTTCGGGCCATGGGCGTACCCGTTACCGAGACAGAGGATGGCATGGTGATCGAAGGTGGGCACCCGCTCAAAGGCGCGCAACTTGAGTGCTTTCACGATCACCGCATCGCAATGGCTTTTGCGATCGCAGGACTCTTCGCCGAGGGGAAGACAGTCATCAATCATGTGGAATGCGTGGCCACCTCCTATCCGACCTTCGGCTCAACGCTTGAGTCGGTACTGGCCGCCTGAATAATCCCATGGCCGGACGCGTCATCGCCATCGACGGTCCCGCCGCCTCCGGGAAGAGCAGCGTTTCCCGGGGAGTTGCCGCTTCCCTGGGCTGGTTCTTTGTCAGCTCAGGACACTTTTATAGGGCCATCGCTTGGGGCACCGTGCGCGATAAGGTCTCCTCCGACTCACCCGATTCTTTGGTCGGCTGGGTAGCCACGCGCAAACTCACACTCCTTGAAAATGAAGATGCCGCTAAGGGCCTCTCCTTACTGCTGGATGGGGAGAATGCCACGCCTCACCTCTCGGATCCCCAGGTGGCGGCCACGGTCTCCGTCATCGCGGCAGTGCCTGCCGTGCGTGATTTCATCAATGCCAGACTCCGCGCCTTGTCGGAAAACCATGATCTGGTCATGGAAGGTCGAGATATCGGATCCATTGTCTTTCCGGAGACCCCTTGGAAATTCTACCTCGATGCCTCTCCCGAGGTACGTGCCCGTCGTCGTGCCAGTGAGGGAGCGATCGACACCGTAACCGAACGTGACCGACTCGACTCAACCCGCGCGACCGCCCCACTGACGATTCCGCTGGGCGCCATTGTCATCGACACGACACACCTGAATCTGGATCAAGTAATCCAGACGGTACTGGACCATCTTCATCTTCCAGAGCTGACCACCGGCTGATGATGAGCTTCACCTACTACTTCTGGTACACTCTCTCGAAGATCGCGGCGCGTTTCTTCTTCAGTTTCCGGTCGGTTCATCCGGAGCGGATGATTGAAGAGGGACCTCTCATTCTTGCCTCCAATCACCAGAGCTATTTCGATCCCCCGCTGGTCGGCATCTGCTCAAGACGGGGCGTCTATTATCTCGCCCGCAAAACCCTTCTTCAGATCCCCTTGTTGGGAAAGCTTCTCCCCCATATCAATGTCATACTCGTCGACCGCGATGGTAATGACATGTCGGCACTCAAGACCGTGATCCGCACGGTCAAATCAGGCAACGCCGTCGTCCTCTTTCCCGAGGGAACGCGATCGGTGGATGGTACTCTCCAACCGGCAAAGGCCGGGATCGGCCTGGTCATTGCAAAGACCCGAGCCCCCGTGCAACCGATGCGCATCTTCGGCTCCCACGAGGCCTTTCCGAAGGGATCAGGAAAAATTTCCCTGACTCCAATCAGCGTAGTAGTAGGCAACCCGATCCGTTTCACATCCGAGGAACTGGACCCAGCGACCCATGGCGGCGATGACCGGGCGCTTTATCAGCATCTTTCAAATCGTGTCATGGAAGCGATCGGTGCCCTATCGCTTCCGGGGTCATCCCTGGAGTCACTCTCGTCAACTTCCCAGGCTTCCTAAGCCTTGCCATCATCGCCTCCGATGCCGAATCTCTAACTTTCATGAGCGAATCAAAGACCCATGCCATCGTCGTCAACGATCTCGTGAAATCGTTTGGCGAGCGCCGTGCACTTGACGGAATCTCCCTCGAGGTGCGCCGCGGCGAACTCTTCTGCCTGCTAGGTCCGAATGGGGGAGGAAAGAGCACTCTCTTCCGAATCCTGGCGACCCTCTCCCTGCCCGATTCGGGTACGTCTAAAATCGCGGGTCATGATGTCGTTTCGGCCGCAGCCGAAGTCAGGGCCCGACTCGGCGTTGTCTTCCAGTCACCAAGTCTCGACGGCAAGCTGACCATTCTGGAGAACCTCCGTTGTGGTGGCGCCCTTTACGGGCTTACGGGAACGGAACTCGAATCCCGCATCATTGAGGCCACAAAGGCCCTCAACCTGACGGACCGACTTAATGACATTGTCGAGACCCTCTCCGGCGGACTTCAGCGCCGTGCTGAAATCGCCAAGTGCCTCCTGATCCGTCCGGAGGTACTTCTGCTCGACGAGCCCTCCACGGGACTCGACCCTGGAGCCCGCCTCGATCTCTGGGCTGCCCTGGAAAAACTCCGAAACGAGCACGACGTCACCGCTCTCTGCACCACGCACCTCATGGAGGAGGCGGCGCGAGCCGACCGGGTCGGCATAGTTAGTTCCGGAAAACTTGTCGCCCTTGGCACTCCCGATGAACTCACCTCCGCCATCGGCGGCGATGTGATCAGCCTCGGAGTTTCCAAAGAAACCGGAGCCGATCAACTCGCCAAACTCATTACCTCGAAGACCGGCGTACCCGCGACAGTCGTGGAGGGAGAGGTTCGCATCGAGCATGTCGAGGCCTATGCGCTTGCAGCTCGGCTGGCCGGGGAATTCCCGAAAGAGATCACCTCTCTCCGAATTGCCCGACCCACCTTAGAGGATGTCTTTATCGCGAGGACAGGGCGCCTCTTTGCCGATCAGGATCTGGAGCCCGACATGAATGCGCCCGTTAAGAAAAAGAAGCACTGAGTTGCCAAAGCAGTTCCTTATGAAACCCACACGCCTTCTCTGGACTCCCGCCCTCGCCTTCTGGTGGCGCGATGTCATTCGCTTCCTGCGTCAGCGTAACCGCATCATCGGGGCCCTTGCCACTCCGCTTGTCTTCTGGCTGCTTGTCGGTTCAGGCTTCGGACCTTCCTTCCGCAATCCCGGAGCCCTGACTTCCGCCGCCGCCGCGGGCAGCTACCTCGCCTATTTCTTTCCCGGCACGCTAGTGCTGATCATGCTTTTCACCGCGATCTTTTCGACGATCTCGGTCATTGAGGACCGTCGCGAGGGATTCCTTCAGGGTGCACTCGTTGCGCCGCTATCCCCCGCCGCTATCCCACTTGGAAAATTCCTAGGAGGAACGACCCTTGCGGTCCTTCAGGCAGCGCTGTTCTGCGTGCTGGCCCCACTGGCAGGCCTGCCGCTCGGTTGGCATCAGGCGACACTACTCCTACCCGCCCTCGTTTTTGTCGGCTTCGCAATGACAGGGATGGGCTTCCTCGTTGCCTGGCCTATGGACTCAACCCAAGGATTCCACGCGATCATGAACATCTTCCTGATGCCTCTCTGGATGATGTCCGGAGCCCTCTTCCCTATGCCTGCAGGAACCGGCTGGCTCTACTGGGCCGGAGCGCTCAACCCCGTCAGCTACGGGGTCACGGCAATCCGTTCGTCCTTTTCTGCGACCAGCGGAACGGCACTACCCGCCGGATATCTGACAGGCCTCGTCGTCACGGCGCTTTTTGCAGCCGTGATGTTTGTGATCAGCGTTAACCTGGTTGCCAAGCGCTCCCAGCGCAACTGAGTCAAACCGTCCTATCCATGGGGAACCTGCCTGACTTATTTGAAGAACTGAAGTCTGCAGTGCTTTGCGGTGATGGAGCGATGGGCACGCTCTTGGCCGAGAGGGGCGTTCCCGCTGGAAACTGCTTTGAGGAGCTCTGTCTCTCCCAATCGGAAACAATCTCCTCCATTCACCGCGAATACCTGGAGGCCGGAGCCCGACTCATCACCACCAACTCCTTCGGAGCGAATGCACGCAAGCTACTCACGTTCGGTCTCGAAGGACGGGTGGGCGACATCAACAGAGCGGCCGCCCGCTTGGCTCGGGAGGCTGTGGATGCCTCCGGAAGGCCTGCCCTGGTTGCCGGAAGTGTGGGCCCCCTTGGTTCTCACCAAGCGGAAGCCGACCAGAACCAAGAATTTCTTTTCCGAGAGCAGATCAGCGGACTGCTCGAAGGAGGTGCGGATCTGATCCTGCTGGAGACCTTCCAGGATCCCGAGGAGCTCTCGCTAGCATTGCAAGTAGCCAAATCACTCGGCAACAAGCCGGTCATTACTCTGATCGCCTCTCCCGAGAGCGGTCGCCTGCCCGGCGGGGCCTGGATCGGAGATGTCCTGGAATCCCTTGGCGAACAGGGTGCGGACCTGGTCGGTCTGAACTGCGTGAACGGTCCCCAGGCGATGCTTCGCCTCGTCGAAAAAATCGCTCCCTCCCGCCCTCTCGCCGTCTATCCTAATGCCGGGCGGCCTACCTATCAGGAAGGCCGCATCGCTTACGGCACGACACCCGAATATTTCGCCGATCTAGGCCGCCGGATGGCCGAGGCTGGCGCCGCCTTGGTCGGTGGATGCTGCGGAACCTCTCCTCTTCATATCAAGGCGCTCAGCAAAGCGCTGCAAGGCCTCAAACCGACAACACGACAAACGACGGGAGTCGTTACCAGTCTAGAACTACCCCCGGCCCCGGAACCCACCGAGAAAAGCATTCTCGACCTGATCGCCGGGGGAAAGACCGTGATCGTCACGGAACTGGATCCTCCAAAGACACTCCCTTTGGAAAAATTCTTCATTGCCGCCGAAGCCCTCACCCGGGCGGGAAGTGACGCCATCACCCTGGCAGACAATTCACTCGCTATCCTTAGGGTCAGCAATTTCGCTGTAGCCGCAATGTTGAAGCAACGGGGAATCACCCCCCTTCTGCACGTGAGTTGCCGGGATCGCAATGTGATCGGCCTCCAGAGCGAACTCCTCGGCATGGCAGCGATGGGAATGCGCCATGTGCTTGCCCTGACGGGAGATCCCGCCAAGGGAGGAGACCATCCCGACGCAACCTCCGTCTATGACGTGAACTCCGTCGGCCTCCTGGAGATCATCCGCAGACTGAACGAGGGATACACGCTGGCCGGGACCGACCTGCAGGCGCGGCCCGATCTCATTGCGGGATGCACCTTCAACCCCAACGCCCGGAGTCTCGACACGCAGATCCAGCGCCTCGAGCGCAAGATCAAGGCCGGGGCACGGTATGTCATGACCCAACCGGTTTTTGAAACCGCCTTGGTCGAAGAGACCGCAAGACGGACCGCTCACTTCGGAGTGCCGGTCTTTATCGGCGTCTGGCCTCTGCTCAACGGACGCCAGGCAAAGTTCCTCCATAACGAGGTGCCCGGCATCACAATCCCCGTTCCCGTCATGGCCCGGATGGAGGGTCTCGAAGGTGCTGAGGGACGCAAGGAAGGCGTGAACGTAGCCAAAGAAGTCACCCGTGCAGTTCTGGACCACTTCCCCGGGGTCTACTTCATGACCCCGTTCCTGGCCTACCAGACCACCGAGGAACTCTCTGCATTCGTCAGAGGAAGATAGGGTCGCCGGCTTTTGTAGAAGAACTATCGTAGCAATAACAAATCAGCGACCGGCGGGAGTTGATAAGACTGCGAAGCAGCCTAGGCGGGGGAGAGCAACTCCTGAGAGCTCGCGTTCAAATGCGTAGCACCGGCCCATGTAAGCGCAAAGGCTCTGAGATAGAGTGTATACGAGAGAGGACCGCAGAGCTTTTGGTTAATCCGCAGAAGGCGCATTAAGCACATTTAGCCACTTTACGTATGTGAAAACATCAATTACTTCGATCACATATCGACTCCAAGCAATGTCGAAAACCTATGGTTAATCAGTACCAGCCTCCCCTTTAGAGGCTTGTTTAAAGGGGATCTATGGCATTTTTCTTCTGTATTGTGGGAGTTTCACTCTGTACTAGTGTTTCTTCTTTGCGCCCGTAGCTCATCGGATAGAGCAGGGGTTTTCTAAACCCTTGGTAGCAGGTTCGATTCCTGCCGGGCGCACCACGATTGCCTCACCATGGACTCCCCAGAAAAATCACCCCGCATCCTGATCATTCGCCGGGACAATATCGGGGACTTGGTCTGCACGACACCCCTGATCCGCGCCCTCAGGACACAGCTTCCGGAGGCCTACATCGCCGCCCTCGTGACAAAATATAATTTGGCCGTGATGGCAGGGAATCCCGATGTTGACGCGCTTTTCTCCTACACGAAGGCGAAGCATCTGGAGCATGGCGAGAGCCGCATCGGCATCTTCTGGAGCCGTCTCAAGACCATCTGGAAACTTCGCAAGCAACGCTTCGACTGGATTCTCCTGCCGGGCGGCCCGCAACGCAGCTCGCTCCGTTTCGCCAAATGGATCGGTGCCAAGAAGATTCTGGTCCGCGACGCGGCGGATGCGGCGGGCGGCGAGCACCATGTCGAGCAATGTTGCCACCAGCTTGTCCGGATGGGGTTGGAGTTCGCAGCACCGGAGGCTCGCCTGACCCCGGACAAAGCCCGGGTTACAAAGCTCAAGCACTCGTTGCCCCGGGAGTGGAACCGGCATTCTGGCCCCGTAATCGCCTTGCATCTCAGCTCGCGAAAGATTTCCCAGCGCTGGCCTGCCGAGCGATTTGCCGAGCTGGCCCGCATGCTGCATGAGAAACTGGATGCCAAACTTCTCCTGCTCTGGTCTCCCGGATCAGCCGACAACCCTCTCCACCCCGGCGACGATGAGAAGGCCCGTGACGTGTTGACTTCCACGGCGGGCCTACCACTGCATCCCGTTCCCACGGAACGGCTAGAAGACCTGATTGCGGCTCTCTCCCTCTGCGACTCCATGGTCTGTAGCGATGGCGGCGCCATGCATCTGGCCGCCGCTCTTGGCAAACCGATGGTCTGCCTCTTCGGCGATTCCGATCCGGAACATTGGGGCCCCTGGAAGGTGCCGTATGTGGTCCTGCATCCGCCCAGTCGCGAAGTGATCGATATCTCCGTGGAGCAAGTCTCTGCCGCTTTTCTGGATCTCCGTCAAAAGTCCTAGCGAGTACGCCTCGTCGAATTCATTCTCATCCCATGCTCGAGATCACAATTCTGGCCAGTGGCAGCAATGGCAACGCCGCACTGGTTCGGACCGAAACGGCCTCCTTCCTTGTTGATGCGGGCCTGAGCACCAAGGAACTGACTCTTCGTTTGAGCTCTTGCGGTGTGGAACCGCGCGAACTCTGTGCGATCCTGGTGACCCACGAGCACGGCGACCACACCAAAGGACTCGCCCAGTGGTCCAAGAAACATGCCACCCCGATCTATTGCAACCGCCAGACAGCGGCCGTCCTCCGCGACAAGGTCATTGATTTCAACGGATGGAAGATCTTTGAAAGCGGTGCCGAGTTTGACTTGAAGGGAGCAACCGTGCGTTCTTTTCTCATACCGCACGATGCGGTAGAGCCCGTCGGCTTCGTGATCCGAGAGCGAACCCACTCCTTCGGCTTCCTCACCGACCTTGGTCACGCAACGACGCTCGTTACCGAATCGCTTCGCGGGGTGGATGGTCTCTTGATCGAGGCGAACTACGATGAACAACTCCTCGAAAAAGACACGAAGCGCCCTTGGTCAATCAAGCAACGCATCCAGTCACGCCACGGACATCTCTCGAACACCGCTGCTGCGGAAACCGTCTCCGGAATTCGCCACGACGGCCTCGGTCATCTCCTTCTCGGTCACCTCAGCCGTGACTGTAACAGCGAAGAGCTGGCTCTCGGCGCCATGAACCGAATGCTGGGTCCGAGTGCAATCAACCTCTTCTGCGCACTGCAGGAGGGGGTTTCTCCGCCCATCCGCTTTTCGTAGGTGGGGGTTTTTGGGATATCGGCGGATAGTTGCGTCGGGCTGCGCTCGGAACGCCGAGTGCTGGAAAGCACGGCGTAGCCTGTATGAAGCACAGCCCCGAAAGGGGCGAGGTCGTCGGGAGACGACGAGGCAATAGCACTACAGCTTTTGAATGGCACTTTGCTCCCGCAAAGCGGTGCCACCCTTGCTACGGGCTTGCCTCGGGCAATTTCTCCGCGCCTCATCCCAGAGGCTTGGTTCGTGCCTGCCTTCCTCTCCATCCGATCTTCCAAGCCTTTGGGAGATTTTAGGAAGGCCGAATACAATCTGGAGTAACGAAGGGAGCCGGATCAGTTATGATCGGTGGGAGACCGGGGGCTATGACGGGTTGACCGGCGGTGATCTTCGCCGCAACGGATTGGTTAAGCGCGAGAAGTTGAGCGAGGAGGTCGGCCCTGGGATCGAAGCCGTAGGCTGCGAGGACGGCGGCATTGAGAGCGGCGTGGGCATCCTTCAGCGCATTGGCTCCGGGAAGTTCGAGCGTGCGATAGAGGGCACGGAGTCCTCCCTTGAGATGCTGAAGGGACTCTTCGCGCATGCGGCGGACTTCACGCCCTGCTTCCGCAACGGCAGCAATGTCTTTGTGATTCGGTTCCTGTGGCCAAGGGAACGTATCAAAGACGGTTTCCGGTGTGTATCGGTAATCGGCCTTAAGCTTGGAACACTTGGTTACAAACCAGAACCAGTGTGCATGCGACTGTATAACTCCGAAGCTATAGTCATCCTGAAAAGCAAAAACCTTGAGCGCATTTGTTGGCAGGAAATAGTTAGAAAGAAACACAAATATCGGGCGCTTCATTACTGCAGAACAAGCAACATATCGAGGGATTCTTTTGAGCGTTTGTTGAAGATCCCCACGCGGTCTCTTAAGTGCCCACCATTTATCAATACGATTTTGATGTTCCCCTCTTTCTTTTCCTGACTCAGCTTTTTCGTCAGCTGCATTCTTCTCCCAATCTCCCAACACGCGTTCTTTTGGAATTGAGAGTAAGGAGGGAAGCTCCGCCGCTTTCAAAATATCGAGCTCGCTTAAATCAATTACATATTCCGGATTTTCTTCATAAGATCCGGAAAGAAGATCAGAGCCATTAATGAATGGCTTCACATAGGCCGAGTGCCTGGGGTTAGAAGCAAGAAGTGCATTTCCTTCAGCGGCATCAACAACGAATCCTACATGTCCTGTCTGTATCCCCTCGAATACGACTTTTTGATCAGTATTGCATGTGAGAACAGATGCTTGGGTTACATCTTTCTGATCACTTAGGGCCGAATTGATATGTGCCACATCACGGTAACTAAGTTCATATTCCTTTGCGGCATTCTTACCCGATTTCTTCCACTGCTTCTTTGTCGCAACGGAAGGCTCAACCTTCTGCCAGAGGCGGCGCTTCTTTGGAAGGAGTTCAGGGTTCAGGCTCTTCACCCAATTTACAATGGAGACATGGACATTGGCTTCGCCGCTCCAAGGTTGATTATCGACGGCTTCGACGATAGTTCCATCCTTCACGACCTGATCGAGACCACCAACACGGGCATCATTATTGCGGATGTTCTGGGTGCCGACGAGTCCAACTCTTCCCGTAACAGGATCGGTGCTGGTGCAATAGGCAAGGTGATCATGGGAACGATTAATCCAATAGACGCACAGATCTGCTCGACGAGGGATGCCGGGGTATAGCTTTTCCAGATTCCCAACGTACTCACGTCCTGACTCCTTCGTCATTTTACGTGCATCAAGGAACGGGGGATTCCCAATAATGACATCTGCCTTCGGCCATTCGGCGCGCTTGGCCTGTCCGTTCTCATCGACAATCAAGAGGGCATCTGTGGCTAAGAAGTTTCGGTCGAGGTTATCGAGAGGTAGAGGGCGCTCGCTAATGTGGAGTTCGTCGATGGAGAGTTTCCTCGCAATCATCATCGTCACCTTGGCCAGCTCGACGGCAAAGGGATTGATATCCATACCGTGGAAGTTCTGGGCGCTCAGGTAGCTCATGGCGATCTGATCGGGCTCTGCCACACTCGGAAACTCTTTGTTGATACGCTCTATGATCTGGGCCTCAAGTCGCTTCAACTCGCGGTAGGCGATGTAGAGGAAGTTCCCAGAACCACAGGCTGGATCAAGGACATGGAAGTGGTGCAGGCGTTCTCGAAGTTTCCCGAGTTCCTTGAGTGTCTTGGCGGCCTTGATCTGCTCTCTCCATGGCTCGACGATGGTGGGGCCGACGATCTTCATGATGTCGGCCGGGTGGGTGAAGTGGGCACCTGAGGCGTGGCGCTCTCCCTTATCCAAGGTCTGCTCAAAGACGGTGCCAAAGATCTCGGGCTGGACCTTGGACCAATCCGCAGCAGCACACTCACGCAGGAGAACGATCTCGGGGCCGGTCAGTTCGATCTCAGCTGGCTCACTGAAGACGCCACCATTGAAGTAGGGAACACCCTTGAAGCGGCCTCCCGCATTACCTGACGGATTATTCATCGCACGGAAGAGGCCGCCGATGAGGTCGAAGCTGGTCTTCTCATCCATCTCTTCGAGGAGTCGGGTGACGAAGTAGCGTTCCATGAGGCCGATGTCCTCGGCAAAGAAGGCGATCAGGATTTGGAGAATGAAGCGCTGGGCAAGCTGGCGATCCGCTCCTCTGGCGAAAGCATGTTGAAGCACTTGGCAAACTTCGCCGCGGCCTCCCGGGTTACAGCGATATGCTCGTTCTCAAAGACGGGCTTCGGTTGGTCGGGGAAGAGGAAGGCAAGTGAGCCGTAGTTCTCGGTGAGTTCGGCCAGCTTCACTCTCCCAACAGGTGAATCCATCTGGGTCTCGAAGTCGTAGATCTCGAACTCGTCGAAGTTACAGAGGATGACGTAGCGGGGGCGTCCGGGGACGAGTCGCGTCCAGTAGTCGAAGGCCTGGCGGTAGTGCTTCGAGAGCACGGTGCCTCGCTTCTTCATCTCGATCAGGACGAGGGGCTTCCAGACGAAGTCGGCAAAGGCGGTGCCGCCGCCATCCTCGGAGGCCTTGCGGATGCGAAACTCGGGCTCACCGCCCACGTCCAGTGAGCCTGAGTGGCCAAATGCCTGAAAGAGACGATCTAGGAAAATATGGGCCTCGCCCTTCTCATCCCCCTTCACATGGAGTCGTGCCCACTCGACGAAGGAGGAGAGTTTCTCGGTGCGGGAATCGCTCATGATGACTAAATGCTCAGACCCTTAAAATAAGCAGGGGCGGTCTCCGAAGAGACCTCCCCGCGTCCCGCCGTCGAAACGAACGGGAGGGATTTAAGAGCAAAAATGGAAGCGTTGCTGTCCCTAGGCAAATTTAAAAAGCGATGCTTGGGGAAGTAGGACATGCGCTTGAGCGAGGTAATACAAGTAACGGAACGAGTGATCTCTGACGAGGAGGGAATAAGTTGCTCAGCTCACCCCTTCTTCTTTCCGGCAGGCAATTTCTTAAGCAGTTCTGAAGAGGCTTTTTCGAAATCGGAATCCACGGGACGGGGCAAGGCATCTTGGATTGCACGGTAGCGGTCGAATTCGATCGCTGATTTGGTTCGGGCACTCTTGGCGGAGATCTTCCCGGCGTGCTTGAGGAGTTCTCGTCCGGAGAGCTTCAGGAACTCATCCAGCTTGGTGATCCAGTCGCTCATCGTCATGGGGCGTCGCTGGAGGGCCTGCAACTCGGCAAACTCCAGATAGAAGTTCACGATTCTGTTGAGTACCTGAAGCTCCTCTTCGGTCAGATAATTCTTCGCGATGGCGGCGTCCTCGCGCTTGATGATCCCACCGGGGCGTGTGGTCTTCATTCCCATGAGGGGCTTCGTTCCATCCGCGCGTTCATGGATGATCTCGGCAGCCGTACGGCCATGAGTGGCCCAGTGCATTTTGTTCTGCACGGTGGCAAAGAACTCCTCGGAGAGTTCAGCATCCGGGTTGTAGTCGATGCTGGTGGCGTAGATATCGAGCACCTTCTGATAGAAGCGACGCTCGGAGGAGCGGATGTCCCGGATGCGCTCGAGAAGCTCGTCGAAGTAATCGGGCACTCCGGGGCCGGGAGGGTTCTTCAACCTCTCGTCATCCATGGTGAAGCCCTTGCGAAGATACTCCTCCAAGCGGCTAATGGCCCATTGACGGAACTGGGTGCCCCGTTGACTCCGAACCCGGAACCCCACGGCAAGAATAGCTTCGAGGCGGTAGTGAAGGAGTTGCCTAGAAACCTCTCTGAGGCCTTCTTGGCGAACTTGTAAGTATTCCTTACAAGTTGCCTCTGCTAGGAGTTCACCTTCCTCATAAACGGCCTTCAGATGAAGGGTGATGTTTTGAGGAGTCGTCTGAAAGAGCTCTGCAATCTGGGCCTGAGTCAGCCAGATGGACCCATCATCAAATCTGCAATCAAGCCGAGTCCCCCCATCCTCGGTCTGATAGAGCAAAATCTCCCCCCCGGAAGGAAGGGGTTTTGAAGATTTCTTGGGCTTAGCCATGGGGAAAACGGTGTCTGACAGATAACGGTGAAAGGGATGGATGACGAGGAAAAGAGCCTCCCATCAAAAGCACGTTCTTACCAAAGGACAGTTCCAAGACCATTCCCTTACCATGCCCCTACCATTCCCTGGATGATCAGGTAGATCCAGTTCCCCGCTATCAGCGCCACCACGCCGACTCGCACAGCAAGCGTGGTGATTTTGGAGAGCGGCTCACACCGCAGGCGCGGCAGTCCTGCAGAGACAACCGCCACGCAATAAAGGAGATAGAGAGTTATTCCAAAAACGAGAGCCATCAGGAGCGGGTTGAAGAGAATGGCCGCCTCCAGATTGCCTTGAAGCAGACAGCTAAGTCCCCGTGTCATGCCGCAGGTGGGGCAGGGGAGGCCTGTTAATGCATGGAGTGGACAAAGGGGTGTCGGTAATCCTGAGAGGAGCCAGCCGATAGCCAGGATGCCACCAAGAGCGATAACCAAACCCCAAGTCAGCTCCGGATCATGCTCCCCAGGAAAGAGCGGCCGCCAGAAGAATCGGGGAACCAGCAAGGACTTATGAATTAGGGAAGCTTAGGCAGCGTCGGCATACTGCCGCCCATCTGATGGCTTAACTCGGCGATGCCGAATCCTGCTGCCGTACCCAGGAGAAGAAGAATGCCGCAGCAGAGCAACCCTGGCAGGGTGATGGCGAGCGTCGCCCTCCAACCCTCCGTGCACTGCGCTTCCTTCAGCCCGATGATAATTGCGTAGGCACCCCAGATCACGCCGATCAAGCTACCGCAGATCGGGATGATGTTGAGTACCGCCGCGCTGGCCTGCGCGTAGCAGATGACTCGGAAGGTGGTTTCGAACGGCCGATGGGCACCTCCTAGCAACTTCAGGCAGAGGTGGGTGATACCCGAGGAAATGAAGGCACTCACCACATAAAGTGCCGGGGAGAATAGCACCGATCCTATCAGTGCTACCGAGAAGGAGGATCCCGTGGGCAGGCCTGTAGCATGGGGGATCTTCGGGGCAAAGAGTGCCGGATTCATGGTTGTCATCGCGATCTGGTAGAAGGCGGAGACGGCGAACATAGCGCTGCTAAGCAGCACGAAATAGAGCAGCGGATTGGCCAAGCCTCCCGTCTGCTTCATGCTGGCGAAGGTCTGGGTTGGGCGTAAAAGCACATCGCCGATCGTCTGGGAGAGGGCAGCGAAAAAACCGCGCGATTCTCGCTCTTCCCAAGCGGGGCCGTTGCCTTCAGCCGGTAAAGCGTCGAAGGGCACCTCTTCCATGCTTGCCGGTGCAAGCGCTGGCGGCGGAAGCTCCATACCCCATTGAGGAGCCATCTCCCCCAGCGGCCTCCACTCAGCCATCCCCTCGCGCCAGACAAGATCTCCCGCCGAGAAACGGCCGGAATGAATTCCCTCCCGGACCGCTTCCTCGCTGAACGAGCCTAAGGACTGATGGTTGCGCGCGATGTGGATGTTGGACATGGCAAAAGGCTAATCCGTCGAGCGACGAAGGTCGAGAGTCGAGGGCTTCCGAAAACCCTTCATAATTCATCCCTCATCCTTCATATTTTCCTCCTCATGCCTCCTCCTACCACGCTGCTGATGACCTTGGACTGTCCGGATCAGGTCGGTCTGCTGGCGAAGATCACGGGTTTTGTCGCGGAGCAGCGGGGGAACTTCGTCGAGGTGAACCAGTACACCGACACGATCAGCAGCTGGTTTTTGGCTCGCTTTGCCTTTGAGATCCCGGAGGAAGTCACCTCGGAAACGGTTCGTACTGCTTTCGCTCCAATCGCAGCGGCCATCAAGGCGCGATGGTTCATACGCGACAGTTCCAAGCCGGTAAGGACTGTCCTGATGGTCAGCAAGGAGGATCACTGTCTGGCCGATCTGATCTGGCGCTGGCGTTCCAGGGAAATGAATATCGAGGTGCCGCTTGTGATCTCGAACCACGATTCCTTGCGCTCCTCGGTGGAGAAGGAGGGGTTGCCGTTTCTCCATGTTCCGATTCCCATGGATGAGGCGGGGAAGGATGCCGCCTTCCGACAGGTGAGCGATGCCATCCGTGATGTCTCGGGCGAGCTAACCATTCTCTGCCGCTACATGCAGATTCTTCCCGGATGGTTCTGTGAGGAGCATCACAACCGCGTCATCAATATCCATCACTCCTTACTACCCGCCTTTGCCGGAGCAGATCCCTATCGGCGCGCCTACGACCGCGGCGTGAAGCTGATCGGGGCCACCTGCCACTATGCGACCGCGGAGCTGGATGCCGGCCCGATCGTCCATCAGGAGATGATACCGATCGAACACTTCCATTCTCCCTCGGACATGCGGCGTCTCGGACGCGACTGCGAGCGCCTCGCGCTAGCACGGGGTGTGCGCCTCCATGTCGATGACCGTGTCGTGGTTCACGGCTCACGTGCCATCGTCTTCGGAGATTGATCTCATGAATACTGCTTCCTCCATCATTCACCTTCAGGCTCGTGGTCTTTGCCAAACCTACGATTTAGGAGAGGCTAAGCTTCAGGTTCTCAAGGGAGTCGATCTCGACGTGGCCAAAGGAGAAGTGGTCTTTCTCCGCGGCGCATCCGGTGCAGGCAAATCGACACTCCTCTATATCCTTGCTGGTCTGGAGCATCCGAGGGAGGGAAGCGTCGAGTTCGAAGGCGAACAACTCTTTGCTCTCAAGGGAGATCGTGAGGCCCTCTTGCGCAACCGCCGCATGGGATTCGTCTTCCAATCCTATTTTCTACTGCCGGAACTGACTGCCCTGGAGAACGTCCTGCTTCCCTCGATGCTGGGCGGCAGAAAAAACGACGCCCACGCCCGCAGCCTGCTCGACCGGGTAGGGCTTTCGGGGCGCCTCGACCATCTCCCCTCGCAACTCAGCGGCGGCGAGCAGCAGCGTGTGGCCATCGCCCGCGCCTTGGTGAATGATCCCAGCATTCTCTTTGCCGACGAGCCCACGGGGAATCTCGATGCGGTGACGGGCGCCGGGATCATCGAGCTGCTTCTCGGGCTGGCAAGGCAGGATGGACGCACCTTTGTCGCCGTGACCCATGATCCGGCTCTAGCCACTCTCGGCGACCGTCAGCTCTACCTCAAGGAAGGCCATCTTCAGGAACAACTCGCCTAAGGAACCGCTAACACGTCTTCAGGTTTCAGGTCTCCAGTTTCATCCGTCCATGTCTTCTCCCCCCTCCATCGTCACACCCGTTCAGGTCATGTTCTTCGACACGGATGCGGGTGGAGTCGTCCACAACATTGCCTACCTTCGCTTCATCGAAACGGCCCGCACACTGCTTGCCGTACAACTCGGGATGGACTGGAACCGGATAGCCCGAACCTCGGTCTACCCTGTGGTGGTGCGCACCGAGATCGACTACAAGAGGCCCGCGATCCTAGGAGACGAACTCGAAGTTCATGGACGCCTGGGTGAGGCCACCCCTGCCCGCTTCTGGTGCCACTTCGAGATCAAGCGCCCGCGCGACGGGGCCCTAATGATAACGTGCCAGCAAGCGCTAGCCTTCGTGAAGATGCCGGAGGGGAAACCTCTCCGCCTACCCAAAGGCTGGCCGAAACCCTTCGCTCCGGAAGTTTAACGAAACATTCCCATTTTCAGGTTTCAGCTTTCAGGTTTCGGGTTTTAATATCCCCAGATGGAACAAGTCGTCATCATCGGATCCGGTTGCGCCGGATGGACCGCCGCGATCTATACCGCGCGCGCTAATCTCAACCCTCTTCTGATCACAGGCCAGCAGCCCGGCGGCCTGCTCACCACCACCTCGAGCGTCGAGAATTTCCCCGGTTTCCAGAACGGCATCGAGGGAACGGCGCTGATGATGGAGATGCAGGAACAGGCAACACGCTTCGGCACACGGATCCAGTATTTGAGCCGCGTAGAGTCCGTCGATTTTTCCTCCAGCCCGCTGAAAGTCACGGTCGATGGAAAAATAATCGAGACCCGCAGCGTCATCGTTGCGGTCGGTGCAGGACACCGTCACCTCGGCGTACCTGGGGAACATGAACTCGAGAACAGGGGGGTCACTTACTGCGCCACCTGCGACGGGGCTCTTCCGATTTTCCGCAACCAGCCGCTCGTGGTCGTGGGAGGAGGAGACTCGGCCTGTGAAGAGGCCAGCTATCTCACACGGTTCGCCTCGCAGGTCTATCTGATCCACCGCCGCGATGCACTCCGCGCCTCCAAGATCATGGCCGAGCGGACGCTCGCCAATCCCAAGATCACACCCGTTTGGAACTCCGTTGTGGAACAGGTGCTGGATGTCACGCAAAACCGCGTCACCGGAGTGCGCCTGAAGAACATCGTGACTGATGAAGTCAGCACGCTGGATTGCGCCGGTGTGTTTGTGGCAGTCGGTCACACGCCGAACACTCAGATCTTTCAGGGACAGCTCACCATGGATGAGGCCGGATACCTCATTCTCGGAGAGGGCAGTCGCACAAACATCCCCGGGGTCTTCGCCGCTGGGGACTGCGCTGACTCCGTCTACCGTCAGGCTATAACGGCAGCGGGCATGGGCTGTGCAGCCGCGATCGACGCGGAGCGCTGGCTAGCGAGTCTGTAAGTGGGGCACCAGCCCTTCCTCTTTCCTCAGTGGTAATTTGCGACCTCACCCAATTCTACTCCCCGTTCTCGGGGGGCGTGAGGCGTTATGTTGCGGAGAAGGCGACTCACTTGGAGGCCGCCGGGGATCGCCACGTGCTGATCGTCCCAGGCGAAAAGACCGAGCGGCGCGTTGTGGGGCTCCAGACAATCTATACCATCGAATCGCCGCTGATTTCGCGGACGGCACGCTATCGCGCGCTCATCAATCTCAACCTTGTAGAGGAGGCCTTGGAACGTGAAAAGCCGGACCTGATCGAATCAGGCGATCCCTATCAGATAGCCTGGAAGGCGCTCGCCTCGGGACGTGCTTTAGGGATCCCGACCGTCGGCTTCTACCATTCTCATTTTCCCGACGCCGTGCTCCGTTCGGTGGCCAAGTACTTCGGCTCGATCTCCGTGATGATGGCCGCAGAGATCGGCAAGAAGTATGCCGTCACGCTTTACAACCGGTTCGAGCGCACTCTTGTCCCGAGTGCTGGCCTCTCCGATCTCCTTAGCACGTGGGGCATGGAGAATGTCGAGACACTCGAGCTAGGGGTCGACACGAATATCTTCTTTCCTGACAAAGAGCGCGGCCGTGCGGCCCGCCAGGTGCTCGGATGGCCCTCCGACAAACAGGTCCTGCTCTATGTCGGCAGGCTCAATGCCGACAAGAACGTGCGCAAACTCTTCGAGGCCTTTGCTCTGCTGCACAAGAGCGATCCCGGACGCTTTCATCTGGCTGTGGTGGGTGACGGCATGCTCCGCGGCGTGCTTCATCATCTGGAAGAAGTGACGCATGACGTGAGCTGGATTCGTTATTGTAGTGAGTCCCAGGAGCTGGCTGACATCTACAGGGCGGCGGATCTCTTCGTACATCCCGGGGTCAAGGAGACCTTCGGACTGGTGACCCTCGAGAGTCAGGCCTGCGGAACCCCCGTGGTCGGGATCCGTGGCAGCTACATGGACGCGATCAACTTCAGCGGCCTGCACAACTGGTCGGCAGACAACAATGCGGAGGCACTGGCCGGGGCGATCCGAACGGTTGCTGATCAGGATCTTGCGGCCTCGGGCCTGCGGGCCTCCGCCTTCGTGAAAGGCCGCTACTGCTGGAAGGAAGTCTTCGGGCGTCTCTTTGCGATTTACCGAGAGGTGATCGCCTCGTACAACCCTTAGAGTGTCTTCTGTAACAACCGTGGCCCAGCCGGGTTCATCTTTGATGACCAGCGTCCTGATCCGTCGCTATGAGTCGCGCGACCGCAAGGCCGTGCGCCATCTCTGCTGTGAGACCGGGTTTCTGGGTAAGGCGATCGATTCCGTTTTTCAGGATCGCGAGATTTTTGCCGACTACCTGACGCGCTACTACACCGACATCGAGCCGGAGTCTTCCTTCGTGCTGGAACAGGAAGGCATTGTGAAAGGTTATCTGCTCGGCTCCTATCGCCCCCTCCGCCAGCAGCTCTTCAACTTCTTCAACAACATCCATCTCTTTACTCGTGGGATGGCCAAATACCCCTTCTACAACAAGGCCACGCGCGACTTCATTGGCTGGATCCTGCGCACCTCATGGAAGGAGGTTCCGCAGGCTCCCCGTCGCAGTGCCCATTTTCACTTCAATATTTTGCCAGAGGCTCAGGGCCTTGCCCACAGCACCAAGCTCATGAACAGCTATCTGGATCATCTGCGCAGCAAGAACGTGCGCCAGGTCTACGGCCAGGTGGTGACCTTTGAAGCACGGCGTGGAGCCAGGGTTTTTGAACGCTACGGCTTCCAGGTGCTCAACCGCAGCGAAATTACGAAATACCGCAAGACCCATCCTGAACCGGTCTACCTCACGACCGTCCTGAAGGAGCTGCGTTAGCCTGTTGGCAGGTTGGACTATTGGGCTGTTGGCTCAGGTTTATTAATCTACCATGTCTGGTCCCTTGAATTTTTCGTTTCAGACGAACGTCTGCGCATAACTTGGCAGGCGTACTGAATTGCCAATAGTCCAACAGCCCAAATACCCAATAGCCTCTCTCCACCAATGACTGACACCGAGGCCGCGATCATCCTGAATATGCTTCCCCAGGTGGGGCCCGTCCGGGTGCGGCGGATGACCGAGCAGTTCGGATCCCTCTCCGCGATCCTCGGGGCTACTGGTTCGGCATTGCGCAGTGTGGAAGGGATCGGGCCGGAAGTTTCCTCCGTCATCAACTCCTGGCAAGAACACGCCGATCTGGATGCCGAGCTGGCTTTGGTTCAGAAGGGAGGAGCCCGCGTCCTGACTCAAGCCGACTCCGAGTATCCCGAACTCCTCAAGGAGATCCATGATCCTCCGATCGTCCTCTACATCCTTGGCAAGCTGGAGGAACAAGACCAACGGAATGGCATCGGCATCGTCGGCACGCGGAAGGCAAGTCACTACGCCTTGGAGTCGGCCAAGAAGCTAGGCTACCAGCTCGCCTACTCCGGTCTGACGGTCTACAGCGGTCTTGCACGCGGCATAGACACGGCAGCCCATCAGGCAGCCCTGGCGGCGAATGGACGAACAGTCGCCGTTCTGGGCAGCGGTCTTGCCCATATCTATCCTGAGGAGAATATTCCTTTGGTTGAGAAGATCGTTGAGAGCCACGGGGCTGTGATCAGTGAATTCCCCATGGGGGTCACGCCGACTAAGCAGACCTTTCCCAAGCGGAATCGGATCATCAGCGGCTGCTCTTTTGGCTTGTTGGTCGTGGAGGCGGGCCAGAACAGCGGCGCCCTGATCAGCGCGCGGGAGGCCGGGGATCAAGGCCGCTCCGTCTATGCCGTTCCCGGTCGGATCGATCATCCGGGCACCCTCGGCTCGAACCGTCTGATCCAGCAGGGGGCGAAGCTCGTGATCGATGCGGCTGATATCCTGACAGACCTCCCGATGATCTTTGCGGTACCGCCGGAACTCTCCCGCAGCCGTCCGAAGGTGAAGCTGACCGGCGAAGAGCTCCTTGTTTACGAGGCGATCGGAGAAGATCCGACTCCCGTGGACACGATCATTGCGAAATCCGGTTTGCCAGCGGCGTCCGTCTCTTCTAGGTTGCTCGCCCTTGAGCTAGGTCGCCATGTCCGCTCCCAACCTGGCAACCGCTTCCTCAAACTGATCTAAATTTCCACTCTGGTTTCAAGTTTCCGGTCTCATCCCTCTTTTTTCCATGTCCAAAACCCTAGTCATCGCCGAGAAGCCCAGCGTCGCCGCCGATCTGGCCAGAGCTCTGGGAGGGAAGGCGGCCAAAGCCGAGTTCTTCGAGGTGGACGACTACATCATCACCTCGGCGGTCGGCCACTTGGTGGAGCTCTGCCTGCCGAATAAAATGACAGGGGGCAAAGGCCTCTCCTGGAAGTTGGATTCCCTTCCTATCATTCCCGAGGAGTTTGAGCTTCAACCTATTGTGCGCTCCGCGGACCGGCTGGCTGTTGTCAAACGACTGCTCAAGAAGCCCGAGGTCACTTCGGTCATCAATGCCTGCGACGCCGGCCGCGAGGGAGAGCTCATCTTCCACAACATCATCCAGCTGACCGGTTGCAAGAAGCCGGTGAAGCGCCTCTGGCTCCAGTCGATGACCAAGGAGGCCATCCAGGAGGGCTTCGCCCACCTGCGCGATGATGCCGAGATGCAGCCGCTGGCAGCCGCAGCCGTCTGCCGCTCCGAGAGCGACTGGCTTGTCGGGATCAACAGTACCCGCGCACTCACCGCCGTGAACTCGGGCCAAGGTGGCTTCCAGCTGACGCCCGTGGGCCGGGTCCAGACCCCGACACTCGCGATCCTAGTCGAGCGTGAGGAGAAGATCCGCGCCTTCGTGCCGAAGACCTACTTTGAGGTCCACGGAGTCTTTTCCGTGGCTGCCGGAAGCTATCCCGGCCGCTGGTTCGACGAGAGTTTCAAGAAATCCGAAGGGGAAGCCGACTCTGCGGACAAGAAGGCCGAGCGCCTCTGGGATCATGCCGCCGCCGAGGCGATCCGCACCAAGTGCGAAGGCAAACCAGGCGTCATCGAAGAGACCAAAAAATCAACCAGCCAGGCCTCCCCTCTCCTCTACGATCTGACCACCCTCCAGCGCGAGGCCAACGGCCGCTTTGGCTTCAGCGCCAAGCGCACCCTCCAGCTGGCTCAGCGTCTCTACGAGCATCACAAGGTGCTCACCTATCCCCGTACTGACTCCCGCTACCTCCCCGAGGATAGCATGCCTGCAGTAAAAGCAGCATTCAAGTCGTTCGAGGACAAGGAGCTGCGCAAGCATGCCGAGCATGCCTTGACCCAGAACTGGGTCATCAAGACCGGTAAGGTCTTCAACAACGCGAAGGTCTCCGACCACCATGCCATCATCCCGACCGGTGCCTCCATCGCCGGGCTCGACGAGGTCGAGGCCAAGCTTTTCCAGATGGTCGCTCAGCGCTTTGTAGCGGTCTTCTATCCCCCCGCCCGCTTTGATATCACCACCCGGATCACGCGCGTCGAGGGTGAGCCCTTCAAGAGTGAGGGGAAGGTCCTCACTGATCCGGGATGGCAGGCCGTCTATGGCAAGCATGCGGTCGCCGAAGGCGAGGAAGATGCGAAGACTTTAGTTCCGGTTGCTGGTTCCGATGGAGCATCTGGCGCGCTCGAGCCCGCCCGTACCGACTCGGTTCAGGTACACGAGACCCAGACGCGTCCCCCAGCCCGTTACAATGAAGCGACCCTGCTCAGCGCCATGGAAGGCGCGGGTAAGCTGGTTGAGGATGAGGAACTGCGCGAGGCCATGAGCCTGCGCGGCCTTGGCACTCCGGCCACGCGCGCCGCCATCATCGAAGGACTCCTGGGCGACGGCTATGTCCTGCGCGAGGGACGCGACCTCACCGCCACCAGTAAGGGCATGGCGCTGGTCAACCTGCTAAAGCACATGGGAGTGGCCGTCCTGACTTCGCCGGAACTGACGGGCGATTGGGAGCACAAGCTCAAGCAGATGGAGGCCGGAGAGTTCCAGCGCCCCGAGTTCATGGAGGAGATCCGCGTCTTCACACGCGACATCATCACAAAGGCCCAGGGCTTCACCGATGATGCCGAGGGGGCCTTCCCCGACCTGGAGGTCGTTTGCCCCAAGTGCGGCAAGGGCCCCTTCAAAGAGAACGTCCGCCAGTTCAAATGCCGAAACTGTGACCTGAGCCTCTGGAAGTCTTTGGCCGGTCGGCCGCTGGAGCGCCCCGAGATCACCGAACTGCTCACGAAAAAAGCCGTAGGACCGCTGGACGGCTTCCGCAGCCGCTTTGGGAAACCTTTCTCCGCAGAGCTGGAGTTTGATCCGGAGTTCAAGCTCAAGTTCGTTTTTGGGGAACGCGAGGGAGATCCCGCTGCCGAGGCGGCCATCCGCAATTCCGAGGCCATCGCCCCCTGCCCTGTCTGCAAAAAAGGTACTATTCGCGAAGGCGTCACCAGCTACGTGTGCGACCAGTCGATCGGCACGGAGAAGTCGTGCGAGTTCCGCACCGGCAAGACCATCCTCCAGCGTGCTATCCCGCGTGAGGAGATCGTCAAGCTGGCTGAGACCGGCAGAACGAACCTCATCGCTGGATTCGTCTCCAAGAAAGGGCGCAAGTTCGCCGCCTACCTCAAGCTGGATGGGAAAAAGGTCAGCTTCGAGTTCGAGCCTAGGGAACCAAAGGCTCCTAAAGCCGGGGGAGCCGAAGGGGAAGGATCAACCGTAAAGCGCGGTCGCTTCGGCAAACCACTCAAGCCCAACCTCACGACTGACGCCGTGGCTGAGGCCGTGGAGAAGAAGGCGACGAAGGCAGCTAAGCCCAAGAAAGCTCCCGCAAAGAAAAAGGTGCCTAGGAAAAAGTTGGCTGCTGAGTAAATCTGGAGAGATCGAAGGCAGCTTTGCTTGCCTCGCTGAAGCGATGTCATTCGAGCCGAAGGGTAAGAAGTCCGAGTGCCAGCAGGCACGATGATGCCTGATCCGGGAGGATCGGCAGACAAAAAGGCACCGGCTAAGAAATCGACTAAAGCTCCGGTCTAAATTTTCTTTGAGGCGCACCCGCAGCCTCCTCCGCACCCCGGCTTCTTGCGCGCCTTGAACCAGCGGGTGACAAAAAATGCCACGGCGGCTACAACAAGGCCGAGGGCGATGGCTGTCTGAAACTCGGAGCTCATGACATCAACGTAGCACAGGCTGCTGGTCTGCTCTTCCTAAAAGTCTAACAGCCTACAGCCTAAACCCCTTGCACTCGCTCAGTGGAAGCCCATCAAACGGCCGCCTTGGTAGACTAGGAAGGAAAGCGCATAGGCCGTTCCCGTCATGTAGCAGAACTGAAAGAGGGGCCAGCGGAAGCTGTTCGTCTCGCGGCGCACAACCGCCAGCGTGCTGACGCACTGCATCGAGAGAACGAAGAAAACAAGAATCGAAAGACATGTAAGGGGCGTGAATGTCGGCGTTCCATCGGGGCGTTTCTCATCCCGGAGGGTTTCCACCAGAGTGCCATCCTGCTGATCCTCACCCCCCTCGACGTTGTAGACGATCGACATGGTGCCGACGAACACCTCGCGGGCGGCCTGTGCGGCGACGAGTCCGATGCCGATCTTCCAATCCATACCGAGTGGTGCAATCGCAGGCTCGAGTGCATGGCCAATCCGGCCGGCATAACTGTGTTGGAGTTGCTCTGTCTTGGTTGGCTCTGGCATTCCCGCTGGTGAATTCATCTTCGGGAAGGAAGCGAGGAACCAAAGGATGATCGCTATACCGAGGATGACCGTTCCAGCCCGCTTCAGGAAGAGCCCGGCACGCTGCACCATCTGCGCCACGATCTGCCGGAGGGAGGGAAGCCGGTAAGGTGGGAGCTCCATTAAGAAGATCGGGGTTTCACCACGCAGGATGGTCTTCTTGAAGAGCCATGCAAAGAAGAGTGCCGCCGTGGTACCGAGTAGGTAGAGGCCCATCATAATGGCTCCCTTGAGCCAGACGGACTCAGATGGAAGCAGGGCCGCGATCATCAAGGCGTAGACGGGGAGGCGGGCTGAACAGCTCATGAGCGGCGCCACCAGAATGGTGACAAGGCGGTCCTTCGGATTCTCGATCGTTCGCGCGGACATGATCCCCGGAATCGCACACGCGTAGGAGCTTAGAAGGGGAATGAAAGATTTTCCGTGGAGGCCGACCTTGCTCATCACGCGGTCCATGAGGAATGCAGCCCGCGCCATGTACCCGGTGTCTTCAAGCAGGCCGATGAAGAAGAATAAAATCAAGATTTGAGGTAGGAAGACCACCACGCCGCCGACTCCCGCAATGACTCCATCGGTGAGGAGATCGCGGAGGTCACCTGGGGGCATGGCCCCCTGCACGGCGCCCGAGAGCATTCCGAATCCAGCCTCGATCCAATCCATCGGGTAGGAGGCGATCGTGAAAATTGAGACGAACATCAGCACCATCATCCCGAAGAAGATGAGCCACCCCCATGCCTTGTGCGTTAGAAGGTCATCCAACCGTTGGGTGAGCTTGTCGCTCATGGCGGTCATTCCTCCTTGGGCGGCATGGCAGAGCTTGCCAATCTGGTCGTAGCGCTGGGCCACAACGGTCTCACGCCACTCCGGTAGCTCCCTGTCGAGAACAGCGCGCTGACCGATGGCAGCACTCAATGCGGAGCCAGCTCCCAGTTCTGCTGCCACAGAAGCGGTATCCGAATCCGTGGCTGCAAGTAAGATCGCCGACTTCATCCGCGCCTGTGCTTCACCTGGCGCCCTACCATTATCTCGCACCTGATCGGGCCAGCATGCTGCGACCTTATCTGCTGCCCGAGTCCAGGCCGAAGGGAAATCAGGCTTCCAGTCGCTGCGTGGAATATCAGCGCGACTCAAGGCTAACCGCAGCGGAAGAAGTGTCTCCCGACGCGTCGCCTGAACTGGGACTACCGGGACGCCGAGCTCCTCTGCGAGGCGCTCCGCATTCACCGGCGTCCCTTGTGCCTGCGCGACATCAATCATGTTCAGCGCAATGATGGTCGGCAGCCCCAGTTCCAGGACTTGGGTGATGAAGTAGAGGTTGCGCTCGAGGTGTGAGGCATCCACAACGCATAGGATGCGCTTGGGGCGTGGCGTGTCTTGCCGGAGATCCAGAAGCACGTCCCGTGTGATCCTTTCGTCGGGAGCATGGGCACCGAGGCTGTAGCTGCCGGGAAGATCGAGCAGCTCGACCTTCTCTCCGTGTTGGCCAATGAACTGGCCGGACTTCTTCTCAACTGTGACGCCCGGATAGTTGGCCACCTTCTGGCGAAGTCCCGTTATGGCATTGAAGAGGGTGGTCTTGCCACAATTCGGGTTACCAACGACGGCGTAGGATTTGGGATGCACTTTCTTCCTCGATTCACTGACTGGCTCCGAAGTCTGAACGTGTAAAATAGAGAGAACTGTTTTTGTCGGAGCAGGCGATACGACATGCGCTGGAGGAATCGGCTGTATGGGGCGCAGCGGCGCTTCACCACTCGACGCGGGGTCGAGCCTCATTATTACCTGCGCTGCATCAGCCCGTCTGATACTGAGGTCGAAACCCCTTAGGCGGAACTCCATGGGGTCGCCTAGCGGGGCGCACCGAACTAAGGTGATCGCCGTACCGCGCAGAACACCCATCTCGCGAAGACGCGTCGCCAACTGCTCATCGGCAGGTAGCTTCATAATGACGGCGCTCTGGCCAGGCTTGAGTGAGGAAAGTGATGACATGGACGGCAGTGCCCGTTGTTTCAGAACAAAGTAGCGGCGAGATTGAGACGCAGTATCAATTTCATCCTGCCTGAATGCCAGCTGTATTTCTTGGGCACCTGATTACTCTTTTATTCTCAGAGGGGACGGCGCGCTTTTGGTGGCCGTTTCCGCGCACCCTTGGCTGCCTTACCCGCCTTGAAGTTCTTACAGGATCCCAACAATCGCAATCGGTCGCAGCTTGCTTCGATGCGGAGTGCCTTTTGTGTCGGGGAGAAGCCGAGTCGCCGGGTGATGCAGTTCTGCATGACATCGATGTTGGGATCCTCAAACTCGATGATCTCCCGGCAATCCACGCAGATGAGGTGATTATGATGCGGACTCTTAAGGAAGTTGGGATCGTAGAGACGCTCTCCTCCCCCAAGAGATATCTCCCGCAGCATGCCGCTCTCCACGAGCAGGAGGATCGTGCGGTAGATGGTTGCGCGAGAGACGGCCCCGTCGCTCTTACGGAACTTCGGGATCAGGTCTTCTGGACGGAAGTGCTCGTGGTTGCGGAAGATGAACGTGACGAGCGCTTCGCGTTGCTTCGTGAAGCGGAGCCCCTTGGAGGCAAAGAAGGCCTGCGCCTGGCCAAGAATGGCTTTGAGGGATTTGGAGTCCATCGGGTGAAGATCTACGGAGTATATCGCTGGGCGATCGGGAGCCGCCGCCCCATGCCAAAGGCGCGGCCCGTGATCTTCAGACCGGGAGCAGATTGCTCGCGCTTGTATTCATTGCGATCGACCATGCCGGTGATGCGCCGCACCAGTTCCTGATCATACCCCCGCGCCACGATCTCATGAATGGGCAGATTCTCCTCCACATAGAGAGCAAGGATGGCATCGAGCAGATCGTAGGGGGGCAGGCTATCCTGATCGGTCTGATCCGGACGCAGTTCGGCGCTTGGTGGCTTCGTGATGGTCGCGGCGGGAATAATCTCCTTTACCCTGTTAATCCAGCGCGCCAGATCGTAGACCAGCGTCTTGGGCAGGTCAGATATGACCGCCAGACCGCCGCACATATCGCCGTAGAGGGTGCAATAGCCGACGGCCAGCTCGCTCTTGTTCCCGGTGGTCAGCAAAAGACTGCCGAATTTGTTGGAGAGAGCCATCATCGTTACCCCGCGCAGACGGGCCTGCAGATTCTCCTCGGTGGCATCCTCCGGCCTGCCTTCAAAGATTTCCCGTAAGCCGGACTTCATCATCTCGTAGGAATTCGTTATTGGAATGTTAAGACACTTAATGCCAAGAGTTTCTGCCAGCGTGAAGGCATCTTTTACGCTCCCTTCGGAGGAATAAGGGCCGGGCATGGCCGCACCGGTGACATTTTCTTTTCCAAGAGCTTCCACGGCCAGGACGGCCGTCAGAGCGGAATCAATCCCTCCGCTCAATCCCAGAACTGCACTCTTGAATCCGCATTTGCGGAAATAATCACGGAGGCCTAGCACGAGCGCCCGGTAGAGCTCCCCCAGTTGATCGCGGCCATCCGGGTGGAATGCATCCGTAGGTTCTTCAACAACAAGAAGTTGCTCCATGAATCCAGCCATCTCTTGGACACGCTCGCCTCTGGCAGAGAAGACTAACGAGTGTCCGTCAAAGACCAGCTGATCATTGCCACCCACGGAGTTACAATAATAGATTGGCAACCCAAATCTCTGGGCCTGAGCATGTAACATTTGAAGCCGAAGCATCGGCTTCCCGTATTGGTAGGGCGAGGCGCTCAGGTTGACCAGGATCTCGGCCCCAGCATTCACCAGATCGGCAGGTGGATCGACGCGGTAGAGCGGTCCGGGTAAGAACTCCGAGGTCCAGAGATCCTCGCAGATTGTGATGCCGACTTTTTTCCCTGCAATCTCGATCGGTGTAGAGGCCGGGCCGGGCTCAAAGTAGCGGGCCTCGTCGAAGACATCATAAGTGGGAAGCAGTCTCTTGTGGATGATGACGGGCTCGGCCCCTTTGCATAAAAGCGCGGCGGCGTTGTAGAACGGCTTCCCGTGGCCAGTCACATTCCTATCGATAAATCCCACAAGAAGAGGCACCTCACCAATGGCCGTCTGGATCCCAGCAAGCGTCTCCAGATTCCGCTCCACGAACTCCCCGGCAAAAATCAGGTCGAGCGGAGGATAGCCCGTTATCGAGAGCTCGGGCGTCACCACCAGCTCGGCACCCTGATCGACCAGCTCATGATAGGCAGCCAGAATCCGCGCGGAATTCCCGGCGAAATCACCGACCGTTGTGTTGATCTGGGCGATGCCAACCTTCATGGACTCGACTCTACCAGAATCCCCACTGGCGTGTGGCACAAATGTAGAAACCCAGTCCCAGGTTGGCCATAGCATGGGCTGTGACACAGGCGGCTAGACTCTTCGTGCGGGTGGCCACAAGGTTGAACAGCACTCCGGTCAAGAAGGCGGCGGGCCAGTCGGCCGGGGAATGAACCAAGGTGAAGGCAACCGCCACCGCCCAGAAACTAAAGCGGGAACTGCTCCCGAAGGGCAGCTTCGTGAAATCCTCATTCACCAGATAGCGCAGCAAAAAGCCGCGCCAGAACAGTTCTTCTACCAAGGGCACCACCAGCACAAGCCGTGCAAATCGGGCTACTAGCATCCATGGGGTCAGGCCTGCAACGACTCCAGGGTCGAATCCGTCCATCCGTCTTGGCTGATGGAAAAGCTCTTGCGGCGCGACCCAGAGACCCAGCACTAAAAGTCCGATTGCCGCACCGATCAGGAGCTTCCAACCTGTGGTTCCGCTGAAATCATAGTTCTTCCAAAACCAGAGCACTGCGGCGGCGCAGACAATGCTTTGGATCGGATAGATCCAGTACATCGGGTCAAGAACCACTCCACAGAATGAGGTGATCCCCAGCGCCTTGGCGGCAGAGACAGCGGCCAGACCGACCATGAAAAGCACAAAGGGGAGCGTATAAGCGAGCAGGGCGCGACTTGGCTTGAACATCCTTCTTGCATAACTGCTGTGATCGAGAGTTGGAAGTTAGGAGTTGGAAGATAGGGGGGGTGGCTCGTTAGCATCCATAACGATGCCATCAAAAAAATCCTCCGATTTCATACCGCTGCTGGGCTCCCATGTGCCGACGATCGGCGGAGTTGCGACAGCCATCGACCGTGCTGTCGGGATCGGCTGCACAGCGATGCAGATCTTCGTGAAGAACAACATGCAGTGGTTTGCCAAGCCCCTGCCTGAGGCGGACGCGAAGGCTTTCACTGATCATCCCCTGCGTGGAAAGCTCGGCGCGGTCGTGGCGCATGCCGGTTACCTCATCAACCTCGGAGTCGAGGGAACCGAGAACCATGAGAAATCTCTGCGCTCCCTAGCCGACGAGCTGCTTCGCTGTGAGCAGCTCGGCATCCGCTCTCTTGTTCTCCATCCCGGATCCCATCTCGGCGCGGGCATCGAGGCCGGCACCGCCTGTGTCATTCGTAATCTCGACCGGTTGCACGCCGAGCACCCGGAGCTGAAGGTGCGCATCACTTTGGAAACAACAGCCGGCCAGGGCGCCTGCTTGGGGGCGCGCTTCGAGGAAATCGCAGCCATCCTATCGGGCGTGCAGGATACCAAACGCCTGGAGGTCTGTCTCGACACAGCCCATGTTTTCGCCGCCGGATACGATCTCTCGGCTCAAAGCGGAGCAGAAACGACCTTCGCAGAGTTCGATCGGGTAATCGGGATTAACCGCCTCTCTTGCCTTCATATCAATGACTCCAAAGCGAAGCTGGGATCCCGCGTCGACCGACATGACAATCTCGGCAAAGGTCTGATCGGACTGGAGGCCTTCCGCTGGATCATGCGCTCCGCAAAGCTCGCGCCGATCCCGAAGATCCTCGAAACCCCAAAAGGAAAAGACCTTGCCGAGGACGTGGAGGCAATGGCACTGCTGAGGAGTTTTCTGTAGAAGAACTGAAGTGGGCGATCATTAGGCCTCTCCTCTTTGGATGCTTGTCTTTTGGATGCCCCCTCTTTTTCGTGAGTTCCTGAGTTCCATATTCAATCCCTCCTATGGTTAATCCGTTTGATTTTACAAGTTGCCGATCTTAAAACTGAATGCTTCATGTACGAAGAAGAGAACTCCGCCTACTCAAACGCCTACCGCCAGTATTCCCAGGACAATGTCCTCGAGAGCCGCGAGCTTCAGGTGGAGCGGAAGTTCTTCCGTCTTGAAGTCCGTGAGAACGACAGGGGTCGCTTTCTAAGGATCAACGAAGAGAACCAAGGACGACGTAATACCGTGATCGTACCCGACTCCGGCTTCGGCGATTTTGCGAAGGCGATCAGCGACATCCTAGCGTCTCAGGCCCAATCCTAAAAGTTCTTAGGGCGCTCTTCATATCCGGGAAAATAAGGGATGAGTGACACGGCCGCCGCGCGGAGCACGGAGGATCTCTGCAGCAGCTGCGGTATGTGCTGTGACGGAGTGCTCTTTCACTCGGTCGAGCTCCAATCGGGAGACCAACCCAGAAAACTTTCCGCGCTCGGGCTGAAGATCCGCAAACAGAAGGGGGTCGAATATTTCCTTCAGCCCTGCTCTGCCCATCGCGAAGTGTCAGGGAAATGCTCCTGCTTGATCTATGAGGATCGTCCGGCCCGCTGTAGGAACTTCGACTGCCGTCAGCTCCGTGGGGTTCTCACAGGTGAAGTCACCGAAGAGGTTGCGCTGGAAAAAATCCGCTCTGCTCGTGAGCAGGTCGCTCAGGTTAACGCTCTTATGGGTCAGATCGCGGAGACAAATCCCAACCGCTCCCTGGCCCATCGCGTGGCGAATGCTCTTACGCTTCCGAAGGGCGCCGAACAGACACCTCTTCATGATGAACTCAAGGTATCTATGGAGAATCTCGAAGCCTTCCTAGCAAAAGACTTCCGCGTTTAGTTAAGAAAAACGCTCTATAAATCTCGCCTGCGGCGTCCGTGAACACTCCTCTGCAGATCCTCGTCATCCGACGCGATAACATCGGCGATCTGATCTGTACGACCCCCCTTCTCCATGGGTTGAGAAGAAAGTATCCCGATGCACGGATCTCGGTTCTGGCCAGCAGTTACAATGTGGAGGTTCTGGATGGAAATCCCGATGTGGATGAGGTCTTTGTTTTCCTAAAGAAGCATCAAAAGAGCCATGGTTACAGACGTCTGGGGATGCTCTGGAACCGCTGGCGACTTCTCCGCACGATTCGTAATCGCCGCTTCGATCACATCATCCTGGCAAACGGGGGATGGCGATATGCCCATACGCTCGGCGGGAAACACGTAATCGGGTTCCGCGAACCCGGAGAGCCGAACTGCCGTCAGCCCGAGGTGCTGGCACCAGATCATGGGGGCTTCGACGAACATGCAGTTTCCAAGATGGCCAAGCTGGGTGCACTCCTCAGCGCCGAAGAGACGCTCGGTGCCACAAAGCTTTTTGCGGATGCTGATTTGGTCGCGCGCGAGCGGGCTCGTCTAGTCGCGTTGGGCTGGGATCCGAAAAGATCTTCCGTGGCCCTTCACATCAGCTCTCGTAAGCAAGACCAGCGGTGGCCGGAGGAATCGTTCGTCGAACTTGCCAAGTCATTAACCGCCTCGGGGAATCTCCAGATTCTGCTGTTCTGGTCACCCGGCGCTGAGAATGACCCCATGCATCCCGGTGACGATGGGAAAGCCCAGCGCATCCTGGAACGACTGCACGGCTTACCGGTCTTTTCCTGTCCCACCACAACAATCAAGGAACTGGTTGCCGCCGTTTCCCTTGCTGATCAAATGATCTGCAGCGATGGCGGAGCGATGCATGTCGCCGCTGCCTTGAATAAACCGATTGTCTGCTTCTTCGGCACCAGCTTTGTGCCGGAGTGGCATCCTTGGGGTGTACCCTACATCGCGCTCCAGAAATCTTCCCAAAGCGTCGCCGACATCACGGTCGAGGAGACCTTGGCGGCTTTTGCTGAACTGCAGAAAAAACCAGCGTCCACCCCTTTTTAGGAAACTTTGCTAGCGGTTGCTCACCGCAACATAGACGGTTCCGGTGGATTCACCTCCGCGGATGGGGTTTGGAAAGCTCACCACCGTCGCCTCCACCAGCGCGAAGACCTCCCGGAGCGTGGAGCAGAACTCTTCGTCCGGCAACTCGTCTGACCACATGGCAAAGACTCCACCCCGATATAGATGCTGTCTCAGCGTCATGAGTCCCTCCACCGTGTAGAAAGCGGCGTGGCGTGGATTCAGCCAATGCTGGGGAGTGTGATCGATGTCCAGAAGGATAGCATGGAATCTCGCTCCCGGGGATTCCGCATGGAATCCCGACTGCGGATTCGCCGCGAGGGCGAAGAAATCCCCCTCCACATACCGTGTCCGGGGATCGGCGGAGAGCCTGGCGCCGAGCGGCACCATCCCGCTCTGATGCCAACGGATCACCGGCTCCAGATAATCAATAACGGTGAGAGATCCCACCTTCGGGTTTTTCAGCGCGGCCTCGGCCGTGTACCCGAGCCCCAGTCCACCCACGACCACATCCAGCAACTCCCCCTCGGGAGCCTCCACGGCCACCAGCCCCAGATCGGCCAGTGCCTCCTCGACCACATGGAAGAGGCTGCTCATCAGGAACTCCCCGTTGAGGATGATCTCGTGGACCATCTGGTTCTCGAGCATCGGAATCTTACGCCTCCGCAGAATCAGCTCACCCAGTGGCGTCTCGCAGTAATCGAGCTCCTCAAATGACTTCTCCATTTCTGTTGTGATGGCGACGATCCGGCGGCTCAGTTCCGTGCGCGGCGCCGGGCCTCACGGCTATTGGCGTGCCCCCCTTTACTCCACCAAGCAGGCGCGGGAGCGGGTGTCTTTTCCTCGGCCTTTGACTTGGACTGTGCCTTTGACTTCTCCTGGTGTTTCTTTCCGGGCAAGCGTTTGGCAGATTTTCCAGCTCCAACCTTCCTATACATTTCCAGACGGCAGTTGAATCCCCCGAGATCAACCGTCTGCTGGTATTCCCGATACAGGGTCGGATCCTCGGGTTCGGTGCGCAGGGGGTTCACCAGAACCAGCCTTCCTCCCGGGCGGAGGGCGCGGGATGCGGCTGCGTAGAGATCCGCAAACAGCCCCTGCATATCCTTGATGCGGACACGCCGACCTAGCGGGGGATTCGTGATGATCAGCGAAATGCTTCCTGGAGCAATGGCTGCATTTCTGAAATCACACTCCGTGAACGAGCTTGTTATTGCCGTTTCCATTCCCTCGATCTTTGCCGCTTCAAAATTCGCCCGGGCCACCTCGATCGCCTTGGGATCCAGATCCGTACCGTGAACGGCTGTCACCCCGCCCAGCAGTCCCCGCTCGATAAGCTCAAGCCCCGAACCGCAGAAGGGATCCCAGATCACCTCGTCATCGCAAAATCCAGCTAGACTCGCCATACAGGCCGCCAGCGGTGGATGCGAGGCGGCAGCGATGTCGTCCTGCCTGTAGCCCAGACGCGGGTCGGGATAGAGCCGTGGACGCAGCTCAACAGAGGATTCACCCCGGTTGGCAGCCAGCACGTCGATCGACCAGGGAGCCTGCCGGGCATCATTCAGGATCTCGGGGCATAAAGCGTAGGCGCGATCGATCACCTGACGGATGGCACCCCGCTGATGGCCGCCTCCCGCAAATTCCAATCGATAGCGCGGTGCATTCTCTGTGCCGCTGAGCATGAGATCACGGGCTCGCTCAGAGGCGATGCATCGGGCTAGCGGCTCGACCCACTTCGGCCCCTCCTCTCCGCTTACTGTTCCGAGGGGAAAAGCCACCGTGGCAAAGCAGCGGAGCTGGTAGAGAGAAGCCAGTTTGAACTCCTTCAGTGGCTTGAGTGTGACGCAGCCGGGCTTGGTCGATTCGATCAGCCACTGCATTTTGGAGAGCTTTTCAGCCGCCTCATCGCGGACGAAATCCTCCAGACCGCGACGGCAGCGTAGTAGCACCCTCATGTCAGAGTCCCCATGACGCAGGGGAAGAAGGGCGTCGAGAAGGACGCCTCCAGCATCCTCCTTACGCGATACACCTGCCTTCACCTTTTGAACCGTCATCGCCGGCAGTTCTATTCCCTCCTCGATCAGAGCCAGCGTCGCTTCGCCGCCGACCTTCTCCAGAGCGCGTCCGAGATAACGGGTCTCCCTACCCTCCTTATCCTTATTACCGGACTTGAGCAGTGCCAGTATCTCGCGTTCGCCCACATCGCCTGCACCGATCTTGGGCAGCGCAGCCAGGGCGTAGCGGCGGATTTTTTCCTGAGGATCCTTCAGCAAGTTGATCAGCCAGGCTCGAACTGCGGCCTGTTCCTCATTCGTCCCGAATCGGGAAAAGATCATCCCGATCGCTCGGATCACAGCCACGCGCTCCAGCCGCTCACGGGCCTGTGCCGCATCGAAGCGAGGCACTTCACGAGCCCAAAGCTCCTCCTTGGGCAGATCCCGCAGTTGCTTGTAGAGGTCCTGATCGGATTTCATCGCAGGATCATGCCAGCTTGGCGCGCAGAACCGAGTTTTAATCCGTCGGCGAATGCCTTCTGCGGCATGTTTTCTTGGACTCTCATAGGATCCCCGCCTACAAGGGGATACGCTCCACATGAACCGACTTCTCCCACTCCTCTCGATCTTCATTCTTCCGCTCCTTCTTCTCCCAGCCTGCACCTCCCACTTGCAGCAGAAGGAGAACTTCCTGCGCGAAGCCGGGTTCCTAGCCGTAAAGCCGACAACGCCCTCCCAGATTGCTAAAGTCCAGGCCCTCACTCCTGGCAAGATCACGCAGATGACCCGCAAGGGACACACGCTCTTCGTCTACTCAGACCCCCGCAAGAAGCTCCTGCTTGTTGGTGCTAATCCCCAGTTTGAGCGTTACCAGCACATCCTCTATTCCAAGGTCGTCATTCCTGATCGGGCCGCCGACAAGGAAGATAAACTTCTGGCGGACGACTATGCCGGATGGGGTGGAATGATGGATCCTTTCTTCGGTCCCATGTTTTACTAAAAGCCTTACCGTCGACTCTCCTGCTTGATCCTCTAACCATACTCTTCGCATGAACCGTTATCTCCCACATCTTGCCCTATGTGGGCTCTGTTGCCTCTGTTGCCTCTCCCTCGCGCTATTCCTCTCCGGATGCGCCACCCATCTGCAGAAGAAAGAGACTTTTCTAGCTCAGGCAGGCTTCCGTGCTGTGAAGCCGCAGACGCCTGCCCAGATCGCCCACTTCCAATCGTTACCTCCCGGACATATCCGCCACGAGGAGAAGAACGGCCAAACCCTTTATATGCTGGCTGATCCATCGAAAAACCTCCTACTCGTTGGTGGCGAAGCCGAGTACGCGCAGTACCAGGAGATCCTCTATGCCAAGGAGGTCGAGCCAGGTAAGAAGACCGACAAGATCACCAAAGGGATCGCCAACATCTGGGATCAGGGTTGGGGATCGGTACTCGGGTCAATGGTACCCCAGTAACCCCACCACGTCTCTCCCCTTCATGAGCGCCAATCCTCACGAAAAGAAAAGCTATGAAGCGGGTTTCTAAATCTAAGCCAGCCCCCAACATGCTGGATCACTACGACTTCAGCAAGGGAGTCCGCGGCAAGTATGCCAAGCGGGTCGCCCAAGGCACTAATCTTGTGCTGCTTGAGCCGGATGTCGCCAAGGCCTTTCCTAATGCCGCCTCGGTAAATGAGACGCTTCGCGCCCTAGCTGGGATCATCCGACGGCAGAAAAAGATCGCGGTTTCTCGCTAAAGCATTTTGAGGCCTAGGACACTTGGTGTCTGGTTACGGTGCTAGGATGGCGTTCCTATGAAAACACTATTCCTCGTTGGCTTATTAGCCGCCGCGCCACTGCAGGCCGGCGATCTCACCACCACGGTCGCCGTTAATCAGGCGATTGCCACACCGGCCGACGGGATTCCCCGCCAGCAGATGATCCGGAACAATGCCCAACTTGCCACCGTTTCGACGGATGGTCATGGCAGCGCGGTCATCTTCACCGACCGTGAAGTCATCCACGTCCAACCCAGCCCGCTCGGGGGCGTCTCCATGTTCAGCACCGCGCCGGATCGCCGCGCCTGTAACGAGGAGAAGTAGAGGGCAGAGCCATTAAGGCTATTAGGCTGAAGACTGTTAGCAACCGCACGAGAAAACTCACCATGAAGAACATGAAGACGCTGCGGTATTGTGGAAAATATTTGGCCACAAAAAGCACAAGATACACAAAAGACACATGGGGAGAAGTGGGCCGCTCAGGGCAGCTTGTGCATTCTGTGCATCTTGTGGCTATGCAGTTGATGCCGAGCGTTCATTCCTCCCAGCGATAGAATCACCATGAAAAGCATGAAGGAACTGGCGAAGAGGCTGGGGAGGCCGACGGTGTGGATTGCCGGTGTGCAGAAGCGGTTTGGGTTGCCTGTGCTGGAGTGTTATTCCCAAGGTTATGAATCCTTTTTGAGAAAGATCCTGCATCTTCGCATCCTCGGTGTGAGCGAGGAGTCTCTTCGCGAGTTTTGGGCCGTGGAACGAAAGCTGATCGAGGTGCTGCATCTGGATCCGCAGAGCTCTCCGACCTGGATGGTCGATGCCTGCTCCGTTGCCGCCGATCCCGATCGCCGACTCCTGCTCTCCAACATCGACCTCGGCTTCCCCCTGCCGGCCACCGATCTCCAGATCGGTCTGAACTTCGCAGCCTCCTCACCCGAACTCTTCGCCGGGAAGGAGATGGGCGAGGACGCCCTGAGACTGATCAGCGACTACCGCACACGCCTTACTGGGATTTTTTTATCAGTGGCCTCGGAATCGCGTATCCTCCGCGACGCCCTCAAGTGGGGGAAGGAACTATGAGGCGTATAGGCTCTTGTTTTTGAGCAGGGCATGCATAATTTCCATCCATGAATGAAACATTGCCTGATGTTGACACGCTGATCCGAGATATCCGCAGCCTTCGCGTGATTCTCGATAATGATTTGGCTCACCTCTACGGGGTGCAGACCTTCCGATTCAACGAGGCCGTCAAAAGGAATCGGGCGAGGTTTCCAGAAGATTTCTGTTTTCAGCTGACCGCCGAGGAGGCTTCCCTTTTGACATCGCAGATTGCGATGTCAAAAGCCGGTCGTGGAGGTCGCCGCACGAGGCCCTGGGCTTTCACAGAACATGGTGCCCTCCAAGCAGCCAACATTCTCAATAGCCCGAAAGCCGTAGCCATGAGTGTCTATGTGATTAGGGCCTTTATTCGCCTCAGGGAAGCTATCGCTTCCAACACCTCGTTGGAAAAGCGACTCTCAGTCATCGAGAAGACACTCCTTTCTCACGACTCAGCCCTGAGAGATGTCATCCAGAAAATCCGCCCTCTCTTGCTTCCGCCTCCGGATCCCCCAAAGAAGAGGATCGGATTCCATACGGACCCCTCTTGAAGAAGGTCGCCCCTACTCTGCGCCGGGAAATGAACGCCGAGTGCTGGGAGGCACGGAGTAGCCTATGCCTTCGCGCATAGCCCGGAGGGCGCTGCTCGCGGGAGCGAGAGCGGCAAATGGGCGAAGACGCCCTGCGCCTCATCAGTGACTACCGTACCCGCCTTGCTGCTATCCGATTGGTGATTGGTTCAGCATTATCCGTCCTGAAAGGAGCTATCAAATGGGGAAGGGAATTGGTTTAATATGGAATTAAAGAAAGCAGGAAGTTAACTGTTGTCCTGAAGATGAAATCAAGTCCTCAGCTTGAAGAGCGGCGGGAAGCCTATAGGCGGATAGTTCCGTTTTTTGGGAAAATTGTTAAGTCACGCTTTTTGCAATCTTCGGGGGCCGATATCCCCGGAATTGAAAGAATCCACAACCTTATTAAAGGAATTTATAAACCCGCAGATTCCCTTTATGCCTTCAGCATTGCATCAATGCTGAAGAGTCCCTACGCGGATCAGACCTTCTTTAATCCAGATGGGTCGTGGTGGATGTGGTACAGCCCAGAAGCGGGCGATTTAAATATTTCAGCTAATGCAGCTCTTATGCGGTGCATGTGACCTGACCCCCATAAACGGGACAGTTGAAAAATGAAGTTTTGCTGGGCAATAAGGAGAGCAGAACAACATGAAAAAAAGCAGATACAGCGAAGAG
>Ga0304729_1000069_pt1 | contig 67423 bp, 52 predicted proteins | sample C_131016_MF_Meta_FD_190475 | JGI IMG/M metagenome (GOLD analysis project Ga0304729, IMG submission 190475) | Freshwater microbial communities from Lake Croche, Canada to study carbon cycling - C_131016_MF_MetaG (v2) (version 2) | ecosystem: Environmental > Aquatic > Freshwater > Lake | place... | reverse complement strand
CAGCCAGCACGCCGGCGGGAATGTCGGAGAGCAGGCTCGCCGCGGCCCAAGCCACATTCAGCAGAGTGTACTGGATAGCTGTCAGTCCCAGGTCCAGGAAGAGCACCGCCATCACCGGGTAGTAGAACCGCGCCGAAAACAGAACGCGAAACCAGAGAAAGATGCGCCAGTTCCGATCAGCATCGGAAGGAGCCGCCCACTTCATCTCCTGACTCATGTCTTGAGAACGGCCTCTATTTTCTGGAGCTCCTCCTGATCAAATACGGTGTTCGAGACGGCGGCCACGCATTCTTCCAACTGGCTGATCTTGCTGGCGCCGATCAGCGCCGTGGTCACGCGTGTGTCTCGAAGCACCCAGGCCAAGGCGAGTTGGGCGATACTCTGGCCTCGGGCAGCGGCAATCTCGCCGAGCACGCGAACTTTTGCGATGATCTCAGGCTTTACTCCCTCGGGCCTGAGGAAACCATGTTCCTTTGCCGCCCGGGCATCCCCGGGAATCCCTTCCAGATAGCGTTGTGTGAGCAGGCCCTGGGCCAATGGTGAAAAAGGAATGCACCCGACACCTTCGCGCTCCAGCACGTCGAGGAGGCCATACTCGGCCGTTCGCTCGAACATGTTGTACTTGGGTTGGTGGATCAGCAGGGGCGTACCCATCTCGCGAAGCAGGGTGGCTGCCCGCAAGGTCATTTCGGGGTTGTAGTTTGAAATGCCCGCATACAGCGCCTTTCCGGATTTTACGGCATGGTCAAGGGCCCCCATCGTTTCCTCGAGAGGTGTGGAGGGATCCATCCGGTGGCTGTAGAAGATATCGACATAATCGAGGCCCATCCGTTTCAGAGACTGGTTGAGCGAGGAGAGAAGGTATTTTCTGGAACCCCAGTCGCCATAGGGTCCCGGCCACATCGTGTAGCCGGCCTTGGTGGTAATGATCAGTTCATCCCGGTAAGCTGCCAGATCGGACGAGAGTAGTTTCTCGAATGTGGATTCGGCCGAACCCGAAGGGGGGCCGTAGTTGTTGGCCAGATCGAAATGTGTGACCCCGAGGTCGAAGGCTCGCAACACGATCCCCCGAGCCGTCTCGAAGGAGTCGACTTCACCGAAATTGTGCCACAAACCCAGGGAAATTCTGGGAAGCAGCAGCCCCGACTTGCCGCACCGAGCAAAGAAATCGGAACGGTCATAGCGATTGGGGTCGGCAAGATAGGGCATGGGATTGGAGGCGTAGCCCCTGAATTGAACCGCGATAACGGAAGATATCAAGGCTCGGGAAAGAAGATCCATCCGCTAAGAAATCACCGACAGCGGCTCACAGACATTCTTCAAAAAAATCCCTCGTCTGGAACGCCATTTGCTTGCGGCAAGGGAAACCATCCACGACATTATATGGTTCGCCTTTGCTTTGCCTCGGCTAATAGCATCGACGAACTCCATAACTGCATTCCACGCACCCATTCTTATGATGAATCATTCCCTACCCCACCATCAGAGCAGCACCTCGCTCTATGATCCGTCTTTTGAGAAAGACGCCTGCGGCGTCGGTATGGTTGCTCAAATCAGCGGCCAGCGCTCCAACGAGATCCTGCGCATCGGTCTTCGCTCCATCTGCAACTTGATGCACCGCGGCGCCCTCGATGCCGATGCCCGGACGGGTGACGGCGCGGGCATCTCGACTCAGATTCCTTACAAGCTCTTCCGTCCCATTATCGAAAGCTGGGGCAAGTCCCTCTACAGCGACACCGATCTCGGCGTCGGGGTCATGTATCTCCCCAAGGAGAACGAGTATGCCAAGGCCCGGGCCAAGGCCATCACCGAGGAGGTTCTGGAAAAAAGGGGCTTCTATCTTTTCGGCTGGCGTGAGGTTCCGAGCAACAAGCAGATCCTCGGCACCAAGGCACTGCTGACCCTGCCCGATATCGAGCAGGTCCTCGTTGGCAAGGTCGAGGGGATGACGGCCGATGAGTTCGAGCGGCGTCTTTTTCTCGCTCGCAACGAGATCGAGAAGCGCGTGGCCGCCGACAAAATAGAGGATTTCTACATCCCCTCCCTGTCTCACCGCCTGATCGTCTACAAGGGTCTTCTTGTCTCCTCGTCACTAGAGAAATTCTTTCCCGACCTCTCCAACCCCGACTACGAGACAGCTCTCTGCGTCTACCACCAGCGCTACAGCACCAATACCTTTCCCACTTGGCCCCTGGCTCATCCCTTCCGGATGATGGCGCATAACGGTGAGATCAATACCGTTCGAGGCAACCGCAACTGGACTCAGGCGCGCGAGGCCGAACTGAAGGCCGACTTCTGGGGTGAGGATATCGAACTGTTGCACCCTATCATCCAGCCTGGCGGCTCCGACTCCGCCAGCCTCGACAACGTTCTCGAGGTCCTGACCATGTCCGGACGTTCGATCCTGCACTCAATGACCATGCTGGTTCCTCCGGCCTGGCGCGGTGACAAAGAGATCAGCCCCGAACTCGCCGCCTTCTATGAGTACCACACCTGCCTCTGCGAGCCCTGGGATGGGCCTGCTGCTCTTGTTTTCACCGACGGCATCACGATCGGAGCCTGCCTTGATCGAAACGGCCTGCGCCCGGCCCGCTACCAGATCACGGACAGCGGCATTTTCAGTCTTGGATCCGAGATGGGGGTCGATGGCCTCAATCAGGAAACCATTATCGAGAAGGGGCGTCTTGCCCCGGGTGAGATGATCGCCATCGACAGCGCCGTCGGCGTCCTGATGCGCGATACCGAAATCAAGCAGTCTCTTGCGACACGCCACAATTACCGGAAGATGGTGGATGACCATCGCGTCCGTCTCGCCCCCTTCAAGGCCGAGCAGCTCGCTCCCGCGAAAGGCGATCTCGACATCATCGACCTGACCCAACGCCAGGTCTCCTTCGGCTACACCAGCGAGGAGCTCGACATGATCTTCAAGCCGATGATCAAGGATGGAGCAGAGGCCGTCGGCTCCATGGGTGACGACACGCCGCTTGCGGTCCTCTCTCTGCGGCCTCGTCTTCTCTACACCTACTTCAGCCAGCTCTTCGCACAGGTCACGAATCCGCCGATCGACCCGATCCGCGAGCGCCTAGTCATGTCCCTCTTCACCACGCTCGGTTGGAGGCGCAACCTGCTTTCCGAGACCCCGGAGCATGCCGCGCAGGTCTCCCTCGACTCACCCATCCTTTTCAACGAGGAACTGGAGGCCGTCCGGAAGATCGGCGGGGAACCAGGTGGTGAACATAAGTCATCCACCCTTTCCTCACTCTGGAAGGCATCCTCGGGCCCCACAGGACTGGCCACTGCGGTTCATGAACTCTGCAAGGCCTCCGAGAAGGCTGTCGATGAGGGCACCAGGATCCTGATTCTCAGCGACAAGGGGATCGATGCTGACAACCTTGCCATCCCGGCCATTCTAGCCGTGGGGGCCATTCATCATCATCTCCGCCGTGTCGGCAAGCGCATGCAGACAAGCATCGTCTGCGAGACGGGCGAGGCCCGCGACGTCCATCAGATGGCCTGCCTCATCGGTTATGGCGCAAGCGCCATTAATCCGTACCTGGCCATCGAGACCATCCGCGAGATGATAGAGAAGGGCTCCGTGGAGATTGACTTCGCCACCGCCCAGCTCAACTACAAGAAGGCGCTCCAGAGCGGCCTCCTCAAGATCATGTCGAAGATGGGCATCTCCGTCATCGGCAGCTACCGCGGTGCCCAGACCTTCGAAGCGACCGGCATCTCGACCAAGCTTGTTGAAGAGTGCTTCACCGGAACCCCCACCCAGATCGAGGGAGTCGGTTTCGAGGAGATCGCCCGCGAATCCCTAGCCCGCCATGAGATGGCCTATGGTGCCTCGCTTCCGGTCGAGGAAGGCAAAGAGGCCGCCGCACTCCAGCTCGGAGACCCCGGCTTCTACCGAATCCGCCGCGGCGGCGAACTCCATGCCGTCACCCCACCGGTCATCAAGAACTTCCATAGCTTCGTCCGGACCAACAAGCCCGAAGACTACAAGGCCTATGTCGATGCCGTCTTGGCCTCGACCCCTCATTCCCCGCGCAATCTGCTGGAATTCGTCCCCCTTCCGAGCGGCCTGGTGCCGATCGAGGAGGTTGAGCCTATCGAGGAGATCCGCAGACGCTTCACCACGGCCGGCATGTCGCTCGGGGCACTGAGTCCCGAAGCCCACGAGACTCTGGCGATCGCCATGAACCGCATCGGCGGCAAGTCGAACAGCGGTGAGGGTGGCGAAGATCCCCGCCGCTTCAAGCGTCAGGAGAATGGCGACTGGGCCAACAGCGCCATCAAACAGATCGCCTCCGGTCGCTTTGGCGTCCATGCCGCCTATCTTGCGAGCGCCAAAGAGATCGAGATCAAGATGGCCCAGGGCGCCAAGCCCGGAGAGGGTGGGCAGCTTCCCGGTCACAAGGTTACCGCCTACATCGCCAAGCTCCGTAACTCGGTTCCCGGCGTCACTCTCATTTCGCCGCCGCCTCACCACGACATCTACTCGATCGAGGATCTGGCCCAGCTCATTTATGACCTCAAGCAGGTCAATCCACGTGCACGCGTTACTGTGAAGCTCGTCGCCGAGGCGGGCGTGGGGACTGTGGCCGCAGGCGTGGCAAAGGCTCATGCCGACATCATCTTAGTCAGCGGTCACGATGGGGGAACGGGAGCCTCTCCGCTCAGCTCCGTGAAACACGCGGGTGGCGCCTGGGAACTCGGTGTCGCCGAGACCCATCAGATCCTTCTGCTCAACGGCCTCCGCAATAGGGTGACCCTGAGAACGGATGGAGGCATGCGGACCGGCGAGGACATCATCGCCGCCACCCTTCTCGGCGCCGAGGAGTACAACTTCGGAACCGCCGCCCTCATTGCGATGGGCTGCGTCTATGTCCGCCAGTGCCATCTCAACAACTGCCCTGTCGGCGTCGCCACACTCGACGATCGTCTCCGCGGGAAGTTCAAGGGCAAGCCCGAGAACGTCGTCAACTTCTTCAACGCCGTTGCCGAAGAGGTCCGGGGCATCATGGCTCGCCTCGGCTTCCGTACCATCGATGAGATGGTCGGCCGCACCGAGTGCCTCCGCCAGAAGCACATCGAGGGTCATCCGAAGGCCAACACCGTCGACCTCTCACGCCTCCTCAAGGATGTTGTGAAGGATGATCCGACGGCTGTCCGTTACGCCACGCGCGACCGCAACGATCCCGAGCACGACCAACCGCTCGATGACATCATTCTGCAGGATGCCGAGGAGTCCATCCGCGATGCAAAGCCCGTGAAGCTTTCCTACAAGGTCGACAATACGAACCGCTCGCTGGCCACCAAGGTCTCCGGAGAGATCGCCTACCAGTACGGCGAAGAGGGCCTTCCCGAAGGAACCCTCGAACTCGACCTGACCGGCACCGCCGGACAGAGCTTCGGAGCCTTTCTGGCTCCGGGTATCAAACTCGTCCTCACGGGCGAGGGAAATGATTATGTCGGCAAGAGCATGAGCGGAGGAGAGATCATCGTCAGACCTCTGCCCGATCACCGCTTTGTCCCCGAGAAGAACAGCATCATCGGCAACACCGTCATGTATGGCGCCATCGCTGGACACCTCTTTGCCAATGGCCGTGCTGGTGAGCGTTTCTGCGTCCGCAATTCGGGAGGCACTGCCGTCGTTGAGGGGATCGGCGACCATGGCTGCGAATACATGACCGGCGGCACGGTCGTTGTCCTTGGTTCCACGGGCAAGAACTTCGGCGCTGGCATGACCGGCGGCGAGGCCTTCGTCCTTGATCTGGAGGACAAGTTCCTTGGGCGCTACAACGACCAGCTCGTCGGAGCCTCAAGAATCGACTCGGGGATCTCCTCCGCCGAGGACGAAGCCAAGCTGAAGAATCTCGTCACCAAGCATCAGGAGAAGACCGGCAGCCCGCTAGCCACCCGCATCCTCACCGACTGGAAGGGACATCTCGCAGCCTTCTGGAAGGTCACCCCTCATGTCCCCGCGGCCCAGCCGATCGAGGAGAAAAAGGTCGAGGAAGGCAAGACCATCATCACGGAACACATCACGGCTTCGCCGAAGGCCTAGCCCATCTGGAGACTGTTAGCTGTTTAGGCTGTAGGCTGTTAGGTCAGCAGACTGAAGAGATATCGCGCAGCCGTATCAAAGCAGCGACTGGCGGGAGCTGATAGGACTGCGAAGCAGCCCCGGTAGGGGCGAGTGGCGTGGGAAAGCCCGAGTTCAAATGCGAAGCAACGGCTGGGCAAGCAAACTCAGGAAGATAACCGATGCCATGAGATTCTGTATGATTTCACGGTTAAAATCTTCTTCAGAAAAGGCGCAGCCACAAAAGGCACAAAAAACACAAAAGGGGAAATCCACAAGCGTTAGCCGCCATCTCTACTGAAAGCATCACTCCTGCTCGATCCTTTTCCTGTGCTTACTGTGCATCTTGTGGCCATGATTCTCCCAAACTGAGCCTAACAGCGCGAACATGTGGCATTGTTTTTGCATTCCTCGATTCCGGTCTTTCCTGAGTTCCATATTAAAAGGCTTCTTTCTTCCGTTCTCTCTCTTTACTGGTAGCGTGAAGCCATGAAGAAGACTGATCCGCTGGCTCCGAGGATTATTCAGCAGTTGGCTGTCTTTCTTGAGAACAAACCTGGGGCTCTGGCAGCCGTCTGCGATGCACTGGCCATTGCGCAGATCAATATCTTTGGCCTCACCGTCTCCGACACCACTGATCATGCTGTTGTTAGGATGGTTGTCAGCAATACCGACCGCGCAATGACACTCTTCGAGTCGTACGGCACACTGGTCGTTGAGAGCGACGTACTGATGATCCAGAACGACAACAAACCGGGTAGCCTTTCCCGGATCGCCCGTGCCCTCTCCGCCAAAAAAATCAACATCGACTACGGCTACCTAGCTTCCATGCCCTCTGCTAAGAAAGGGCTTCTCATTCTCCGTGTGACGGATCCGAAGAAGGCGTTAGTCATCCTCAAAAAACTTGACGCCTAGTAAAGGCTGGGTACTCTGGCGCGGAGCTTTGTTGTCCTTCGCTTGCCGTGGGTCTTGCTACGGCTGACGCTCGGGTGCCTTGCTTCGCGTCCAAAAATCCCAAGCCTTTGAAAGGCTTTTGAGAAAAGAATTGAAGATAAGTGTTCCCTGTCTGCTGGCTAATAGATTTTCAGCATGGATTTTCTGAGGTCTTGCGGTGAAGGGTATATAAATTGAAGCTCCTAAATTTGTTGGTCTTCAATCCTCTTCATCCCTGTGAGTCTTTCTCTATGTTTTCTTCGGAAAATCTTCTTTGGGAAAACAAAAAGGGCGCCTCCATCTCTGGAGGCACCCTTTCTTTTGGAAGGAATTTTTTTTACTTCATCAGGAGAGCGGCACGTGAGCGCTTGATCTCGCGGGTGATCTTGCGGTGCAGGTGAGCGGCAAGGCCAGTCATACGACGGGGAAGTATCTTGCCAGCCTCGGTCGTGAACTTGCGAAGGAGGTCGGGGTTCTTGAAGTCGATCGCGTCTGTGGAGACGTCGAGGCGACGGCGGGGCATGCATCGGTTGGCGCGGCGAAAGTTGCGGCTGCGCTGTTCTGTCTTTGGTGTGCTCATGTTGGAGAGTGGGTTGTAAAGGGCCGTTTACTTGGTCTCGCGATGGAGTGTGTGGCGCTTGAGATTTGGATTGTACTTCTTCTTCTCAAGTCGGCCCGGAGTGTTGAGGCTCTTCTTGTTGCGGGTCGTGATGTAGCGGGAGACGGGCTTGCCTTCGGCAACCGCTTCGGTGCACTCAATGATGATGATGTCGCGTGGCATAAAACAGGGATTGTGGATTGGGTCGGTTTAGCTGGTTTCGGTGGTGTCGTCCTCTTCGCTCTCGGACTCTTCTTCAGTCAGTCCGAACAATGAGGTGATCTGGGGACGAGCACTGTTATGGTGCTGGTTTTTCTCCAAACCTGCCTGACAATCCACCGTGTAGCGGGTGAAAGGCAGAGCCTCGAGTCGCTCGTGTTTGATCGGCCTTTGGCAGAGATCGCAAACTCCGTAGGTTCCATCTTCGACTCTTTTGAGGGCCTCGTCAATCTCGTAAAGCGATCCCTGTTCCTTGGAGAGCATGCTGAGGGCGAAGTCGCGGTCGTAGGCATCGCTACCGGCGTCGGCCTGATGCATGCCGAAGGCAGAGGTCTCGGTGCCGGCGTGCAGGTTGTCGCGGGCAACTCCTCTCATGGCGTCAAGGAGGGTGTCCTTGAGTTCGAGGAGGCGCTGACGCTGCTTGGTCAGGAAGGGGGTGAGTTTTAGGTTCTTGTTGACCTTGGGCTTGATAACAAATTGCTGGGCCAGAACGCGCTCATTGGAAGAGACGGGCGACTTGGTCTTGGAGGACTTCGCCTTACTCTTAACCGAGGGAGCCTTGGAAAGTGTGATCGCCGGTTTCGCAACAGCCTTGGAGGCCGGTTTCGCCCCCTTTTTTTTGGCTATTTTTTTGATGGCGGGTTTGGATATCTTGGCAAACTTTTTCGGTGCGGCTTTCTTGGCAAGCGGCTTTTTGGCTGAAGGCTTTGAGGGCTTGATGACCTTCGGCGCTGGCTTCTTTAAAGGTGCCTTTTTCGCCGAGGCAAGCTTCTTGGTGATTGTTTTGGCAGGAGCTTTCTTAAGCGCTTTCAAGGCCTTGGCCGCTGGTTTTGCAGCCTTCACTGAAGCTTTTTTAGGAGCAGCGGCTTTCTTGGCCGGAGCTTTTTTAGCAGGTTTTTTGGATGCCATAACGGGATCGGATGAGTGTGTCTGTTTGGTGTTGGGGGAAAATAGGGGAGGGGCTTGTTATAGCTCACCACGAGATCTCGCAAGAGAAATCTTTTAGGAAACTTAATCCTTCCACTTTCAGCAGATGATCCGCCCGGCAACTAGGAAGGCCAGAAGTCCCAGTCGGATGCTCCAGAGAATGGTGCGGATCCAGTTTGTCGAGACGAGAAGCTCCATGGCCTTGGCGTCGGGACGTTGTTCCAAGAGATGGTGCAGGGGTACCTGAATCAGGAAAGTGCTTGCCCAGATCAGAGCAAGGCAGCCGAACGACCAGAGATAGAGAGGGGTGAGTCCTATCGCTATCGGCAGTTTTTCACCCGAAGTAGCGGAGAGAAGCAGGAGGGCAATCCCCGTTCCCAACTCGACCAGCATCAAGGGGGCCACCACGAAGCCGGTCCTGATGGTATGAGACTGCTCGTACGCGACGAATCCCTCCGCAGGTACTTTCAAAAACAGGGGATAATGGACGATCTGAACGAACCAGATGATCCCGGTCATCATCGCCGTCGCAAGGATCTGGGTTAGCAAAAGAGTACGCGGCGTGAGGGGCTCAATCATGACGAGGGAATCTTAAACGAAGTGATCGGGTATTGTAGAGAGGAGATGTCTGTCCTAGCGTATTTGACTTGCTCCCGGCTCGCGTATAACGAACTGCATTCCCATTCCCATGAAACCTCTCCCCGGCTTCCGAGACCTCTTTCCTGAGGATTTTGCGCGTCGGAACTATCTGGTAGGCAAATGGCGTGAGGCAGCCCGCCGGTACGGATTCGTCGAGTTCGATGGCCCGACACTGGAATCGGCCGAGCTCTATCGGAAGAAAAACAGCGGCGGCGAGATCCTTGGACAGCTGTATGAGTTCATTGACAAGGGGGAGCGCGCCGTGGCCCTTCGCCCCGAGGTGACGCCGACCCTAGCCCGGATGATCGCGGCGCGGCACCGTGATTTTCCAAAGCCAATGCGCTGGTTCAATGTCGGCACCTGCTTCCGCTACGAGCGACAGCAGCGGGGGCGCCTGCGAGAGTTCCTTCAGTTCAACTGCGACCTTGTTGGAGACGCCACTTACGCGGCCGACGCCGAAGTGATTTCCCTGCTTATCGATTTGCTCCGTTCCTTCGGTCTGGGACCTGAGGATTTTGCCATCCGTCTGAGCGACCGCTCCGCATGGCATGATTTCATGACCCTGCATGGAGTGGAGAAGGAAAGGGCCGGTGAGTTCCTAACTATCGTCGACCGGATGGAAAAGATGCCCCCCGAGAAGACCGAGGAACTGCTTGCTCCCTTCGGCGTCACGTCGGCCACTCTGCAGGAGTTCATTGCCCGCGCAGAGATCCCTGCGCTGGCTCCCCTGTTGGCCGATCTGGAAGCCCGCGGGCTACGAGACTATGTGCGCCCCGACCTCGGGGTGGTGCGCGGACTCGCCTACTATACGGGAGTCGTCTTTGAGGCCTTCGCACTACGGGCCGGGCTGCGCGCTATCGCCGGCGGGGGCCGCTACGACCGCCTGCTTGCGGATCTGAGCGACGGATCGGCCGATCTGCCGGCCGTGGGGTTCGGCGTCGGGGATGCCGTCCTGTTGGAGCTTCTCAACGAATGCCCTGCCGCCAAGGAGCAGGAGGAAGCGGCTCTCAAAGCCGATGCGCCGGTTCAAATCTATCTCGTGATCGCCGACGAGACCCATCGCTCCAACGCTCTGGCTCTGGCCCAACAACTCCGCAGCGAGGGTTGGCGTGTCGGTTTCCCGCTGGTCCAAGAAAAAGTCGGCAAGCAGTTTGGATCGGCCGAGGCCCTTGGCGCCTCCCATGCCGTCGTGATCGGTGCCGAATGGCCTGAGGTCAAGGTGAAGCGCCTCTCCGACCGCATGGAGCAGGAGCTCGATCATGCAACTCTTGGCGTCTGGCTGGAGGAGCAGGGCGCTTCAATTTCGTAAGATTGCCTTTCTTTACCTTTCACTTTTCACCTTTTAACTTTCACTTTTTCCCATGCACTACCGTGACTGCCTCTGTGGCGCCCTGCGCCCTTCCGATATTGGACGCGATCTTACCCTGAGCGGTTGGGTCGCTTCACGCCGCGACCATGGCGGCGTTATCTTCATCGACCTGCGCGATCGTGACGGCATCACCCAGGTGGTCTTCCGGCCCGAGATCCACGCGGAGGCTGCCGCAGCTGCACACAGTCTTCGTTCCGAGGATGTGATCACCGTCACGGGCCATGTTACTGCCCGTCTGGCCGGCACCGAGAATCCAAAGCTCCCGACCGGTGCTGTGGAACTGGTCGCCAGCACCCTCACTGTGTTGAACCGCTCAGAGGTCCCTCCCTTCCCGATGGATGAGCGCATCGCCAATGAGGATCTGCGCCTGACCCATCGCTTCCTTGACCTGCGCCGTCCGGCGATGGCCGCGAACCTCCGCCTCCGTCATCGTATCACCAAGTCGATCCGCGATGTCCTCGATACGGAGGGCTTCTGGGAGATCGAGACGCCGATTCTCTCCAAGAGCACCCCGGAAGGAGCTCGCGACTTCCTTGTTCCCTCGCGGCTAACGCCCGGAGCCTTCTATGCGCTGCCGCAGGCCCCTCAGCAGTACAAGCAGCTTCTGATGGTGGGTGGTGTCGACAAGTACTTCCAGATCGCACGCTGCTTCCGCGACGAGGATCTGCGTGCTGACCGCCAACCAGAGTTCACCCAGGTCGATATCGAGGCCTCCTTCGTGAAGGCGCAGGATCTTCAGGATCTCATTGAGAAAATGTTCCAGCGGATCTTCCGTGAGTCGCGAGGAGTAGAGATTCCCGTGCCTTTTCCCCGCATGACCTATGCCGACGCGATGAACCGCTATGGCAGTGACAAGCCCGACACCCGCTTCGGCATGGAGATCGTGGATGCCGGAGACATTTTCGCCCAGAGCCAGTTCAAGGTCTTCCGGGGTGCCCTCGATTCCGGTGGTGTCGTGAAGGCGATGAATGCCAAGGGGTTCGCCAGCATCACCACCGGCCAGATTGAGGAGCTCACCGAGCTGGCCAAGTCAGCTGGAGCGAAGGGTCTCGCCTTCATCAAGGTCGAGAATGGTGAGTGGAAGTCCCCGATCGTGAAATTCTTCAGCGAGGAGGAGAAAGCCGCTCTTTCCATCCGTCTCGACATGCAGGAAGGGGATCTTGTCCTCTTCGGCGCCGACGCATGGGAGACTGCCTGTACTGTACTCGGGCGTGTCCGCCTGCGAGTCGCCGAAGTCCAGAAGCTCACAAGCGATCCTAATCAACTCAACTTCCTCTGGGTCGTCGACTTCCCTATGCTCGCCTTCAATGCCGAGGAGAACAAGTGGAACGCCGTCCACCATCCCTTCACACGTCCCAAGGCCGAGGATCGCGACCTGCTCAAGGATCCCTCGAAGCTCGGAGAGATCCGTGCCGAGGCCTATGATATAGTGCTCAATGGGGTTGAGATCGGCGGCGGAAGTATTCGTATCCATGAGGGAGATCTCCAGGCAGAGACCTTCTCCGTGCTCGGCATCAATGATGTGGAGCAAGAGGAGCTCTTTGGCCATCTCCTGCGTGCCTTCCGTCATGGAGCGCCTCCGCATGGTGGCATCGCGCTCGGTCTGGATCGCCTTGTGGCACTCATCGCGGGTGAAGAATCGATCCGCGAAGTCATCGCCTTCCCGAAGAACAACCGCGGCGCCGAACTCCTCACCGGATCGCCGGCCCCCGCCGAGATGAAGCAACTCCGCGAGCTCCATATCTCTTCGACAGTGAAGCCAAAGGTGGCCGGTGTTTCTGGAGCACCCGGGGCAGGAGCTCCCGTCACTCCCTCAGCCTAACCGCGAAAGGGAGCACCTATTAATGCAGCCTCAACTCCTCCCGGGTTTCGAGGCCACGGTCGACCGGGTCATTCATGCCCCCGAGCTTCCGGCTCCCCCCGATCAACCGCATCCTTTTGTCTACTACATCACGATTCACAACCGGAGCGATCAGACAATCACGGTGAAGGGGCGCAAGTGGGTCGTACGAAGCGAGGATGGTCATGTCACGGCCGTCGAGGGAGACGGTGTGGTCGGTTGCTTTCCCCGACTCGAGCCGGGCGAGCATTTTTCGTACAATAGCTACCATACCACGGCGGGTCGCGCCTTGGCTGAGGGATCCTATCTGGCAATGACGGAGGAAGGAAATGCGGTCGTGGCAAGGATCCCTGCCTTCGAACTCGTCCCACCCGGGGAATAATTCCTCTATTTAAGGTTTCATCCGTGGTAACTTCGGTACAACCCTGATGCGCGCTGCCTTTCATCACACTCATGAGTACGGAGGATTCCGGTTGCGATACGGACATGCCCTTCCTTACGGGGCGAGTCATGTGCCGGGCGGGGTGAATTTCTCGATCTACTCCTCCCACGCCACCTCCTGCACGCTTGTGCTCTTCCGCAAAGGGGAGTCCGCTCCCTATGCGGAGATCCCTTTCCCCCCGGAGTGTAAGATCGGCGATGTGTACACCATGATCGTCTACGATCTGGACTACGAAGAGACAGAATACGGCTTCCGGATGGAGGGACCCTATGATCCGAAGGCCGGAAACCTTTTTGATCCGAAGCGAATTCTCCTCGATCCCTATGCTCGTGAAATCGGTGGACGCGACGTCTGGCTCTCCCAGCCTCCCGAAGAGGAGGTCTATCCGCACCGGGCACGGATGCCCTACGAGGATTTCGACTGGGGGCATGACCGCCCGATTAATTTACCCGTTCAGGATCTGGTGATCTACGAGATGCATGTGCGCGGGTTCACTCGCCATCCCTCCTCTGGCGTCAGGCATCCGGGAACCTACGAGGGGATCATCGAGAAGATCCCCTACCTCCAGTCGATCGGCGTGAACTGCGTGGAGTTGATGCCTGTTTTCGAGTTCGACGAGTACGAGAACAAGCGGATCAATCCTGAGACCGGCAACCGTCTCTGCAACTACTGGGGATACAGCACGGTCGGTTTCTATGCGCCGAAGAGCGGATATGCGGCGACCGGTCACCACGGAAACCAGGTCTCCGAGTTCAAGGGAATGATCAAGGCGCTCCATGCCGCCGGCATTTCCGTGATCCTCGACGTGGTCTTCAATCACACGGCCGAGGGAGATCTGCGCGGGCCTACGATCTCATTCCGGGGTATCGATAATCAGACCTATTATATGCTCAACCCAGACGGGAGCTACGCGAACTACACCGGTTGCGGCAACACGCTGAATTGCAATCACCCCGTGGTCCGTTCCTTCGTGCTCGATTGCCTGCACTACTGGGTCTCCGAGTTCCATATCGACGGGTTCCGTTTCGATCTTGCCTCTGTGCTGGGCCGCGATAGCAACGGCCATCCTCTTGCCAATCCTCCCCTGCTCGAGGCCCTAGCCCTTGACCCTATACTAGCAGGCTGTGATCTCATTGCCGAGGCTTGGGATGCAGGTGGACTCTACCAGGTCGGGAACTTCCCCTCCTATGGGCGATGGATGGAATGGAACGGCCATTTCCGCGACGCTGCGCGACGTTTCCTGAAAGGGGATTCGGGCGTTGCTGGCGAGATGGTGCAGTGCATCTTGGGTTCCCCTAGTCTCTACGCATCCTCCGGCAGGAAGCCTACCGCTTCCGTGAATTTCCTGACCTGCCATGACGGCTTCACTCTACGTGATCTCTTCACGTACAACGACAAGCACAACCTGGCCAACGGAGAGGAAAACCGCGACGGGGCGAATGATAACAACTGCTGGAACTGTGGCGTCGAAGGGGAAACCGATGATCCCGAGGTGAATGCCCTGCGTGCACGATTCCAGCGCAACGCCATGGCTTTGCTCTTCCTGAGCCAAGGGGTGCCAATGCTTTCCATGGGTGATGAACTCGGACGCACCCAAAACGGTAACAATAACGCATACTGCCACGACGAGGAGTGGAACTGGCTCGACTGGACTCAGGAGCAAGAGGGGGGAAAAGCCTTGGGACTAAAGCGATTTGTAGGCCTGATGGCCGATTTTCGGCGTCGGCATAGCCAGCTGCACAGGAAGGAATTTTTTACCGGCATGGATGTTCAGGGATGTGGCTATCCCGACATCTGTTGGCATGGGGTGAAGCCGCGACAGCCTGACTGGGGTTCTGACAGCCGATCGGTCGCTTTCATGATCGCCGGGAAAATGGATGAATCCTACGGCCCGGAAACTGACTTTATCTATGCAGCTTTTAACATGTGGCACGAACCTCTTTCCTATGGGCTGCCGAAGCTGCCATCCGGAATGCGATGGAGTCTTGTGGTTGACACGGCCCGGCCCTCGCCAGACGACTTTTTTGAGCCGGGCTCCGAACAACTCATCGCCGATCAGTCCTGCATCACCCTAACCGAGCGCTCTGTGATCGTCCTGATCGGCAATAGATCGGGACGATTGGGGTAGAGGCCCATTGATAACTTTGCTTGAAATAATGTCTGCTTAAGGCATTTTCTTCCCTCCCACTATGACACCCTATCGTCCAGTGGCCTAGGACACTCCCCTTTCACGGGAGTAACACGGGTTCGAATCCCGTTAGGGTGGCCAACTTTGTTGGCAATCGCCGTAAGGCGAATTCGAACCCGCAGGGTTTGACTGCCATGCTGCGATCAGCAGCATTTCTCTTTTCCGCAGGGAAACCGCAGAGCCTGCCATTGGCAGGATCATCCCGTTAGGGTGGCCAACCTTGTTGGCAATCGCCGTAAGGCGAATTCGAACCCGTAGGGTTTGACTGCCATGCTGCGATCAGCGGCAATTCTCTTTTCCGCAGGAAAACTACAGAGCCTGCCATTGGCAGGATAATCCCGCTAGGATGGCCAGCTCCTTGGATAGATGAACGCGAGTGCCTTGACTCGCGGCTTACGTCGGGGAAGATACATGGATGAGTATGACCCGATCCGGACTTGATCTCCTGCGCAGGATGCGGCGCAACCGCGCCACACCCGCCGTGCGTTCGCTGGTCCGGGAGACTGTTCTACGTGCGGAGGACCTGATTCAACCCCTGTTTGTCCGTGCTGGTGAGGGAGTTCCCGAGATTGTGGAGTCGATGCCCGGAGTGGTCCGTCATACAGTGGAGTCTCTGATCGAGACGTGCCGTCACTTGGAGCAGGTCGGAATCAGGGCGATGGCGATTTTTCCCTGCATCGAGGGCTCGAAGAAGAACCCCGAAGGCTCCCATGCCCATGCCTCGGAGAATGTTCTTTTTTTAGCGATTCGAGCGGTGAAGGAGGCTTGCCCCGGCTTAGCCATCATCGCTGATGTGGCTCTCGATCCCTACACCGACCATGGTCATGATGGATTGCTGGATGCCCGTGGTGAAGTAGAGAACGATTCCACGGTGGAGGCGCTGAAGAGGCTGGCCGTAGCGCAGGCGGAAGCCGGAGCGGATATCGTCGCACCCTCTGACATGATGGATGGGCGGGTTAAGGCGATCCGCATGGCGCTGGATGCCGCCGGTTTTCATGGGACTGGGATTCTGGCCTATGCCGCCAAATATGCTTCCGCTTACTACGGACCGTTCCGGGAGGCGCTGAAGAGCGGCTCCGGTGTCTCGTCCCCCAAACTCGATAAACGCGGCTACCAGATGGATCCGGGCAATGTGCGTGAGGCTCTGCATGAGGTGCAGCTCGACGAGGAGGAGGGGGCCGACATGGTGATGGTGAAACCCGCTGGTCCCTACCTCGATATTATCCGTGCTGTGCGTGGGCACACGCTGCTTCCTGTCGCGGCCTATCAGGTCTCCGGCGAATATGCCCAGATCCATGCAGCCGCCCGGTTGGGATGGCTCGACTACCAGGCGACGCGGGATGAATCGCTGCTTGCCATCAAGCGAGCTGGAGCTGACATGATCCTAACCTATTTTGCGGCCGAGGTCGCAGCATCGCTGAAAGTATGATCAGGATCCGGAGTTTTCATTTGGCATCGTTTTCGGCGTTGCTTTGCGGAGTGGTGCTTTTTCTTTCGGGTTGCGCGGACACCCATCATTGCCTGATCGTGAGCGTTCCCGATCAGAAGATGCTCGTGCTGACAGATGGGAAGCCAGTGGCCCTCTATAAGGTCTCGACCTCGAAATATGGCATTGGTGATCGTGACGGAAGCTATGCCACGCCACTTGGTCATCTTTGTATAAGGAAGAAGATCGGTGAAAATGCCCCTCTCGGGGCCGTCTTTCACTCGCGCAAGCCGACGGGGGAGATTCTTCCGCCAAATGCTCTGGGACGTGATCCCATTGTGACGCGTATTCTTTGGCTTGATGGTCTTGAGGAGCATAACCGCAATGCCTTCAGGCGCTGCATTTACATCCATGGCACCCCTCAGGAGTCGCTACTTGGCACCCCGGCTAGCTACGGCTGCATCCGAATGCGTTCCGCCGATGTGAAGCAGCTTTACGAACTCGTGGGGCGCGGAGCCAAGGTGGAGATTATCAGAGAGCGCCTCCCTCGTTGAGAAGGTTGGCCCGTCAAACTGGAGCTGTAGACTTTTAATCAGGCCGCCGTCGGCAGGGGAGCTTCGTATTGGTAAGTCGGATCCGTTTTCTGCCTGCGCACGGCGTCATCGATCTCCTTCCAAGTGGCGATGAGACCATGGGGAGTTGGAGGGAGTTCGTGTTGGATCATCTTATGAAGTTTTCCGAGGTTATAGCACGGAACGGCTGCGTACATGTGGTGTTCAATATGGTAGTTCATCTGCCAGTAGAGGAAGCGGGCAACGGGATTGAGAGTGAAGGTGCGGCAGCAGAGGCGGAAGTCATCGACGTTGTCCTTGAGGCCAATGTGTTGGGTGTTGTTACAGAGGAATTGGAGCCATTGTCCGACGCTGCCTGAGGAGCAGCAGAGAATAGGGATGATCCATTGTCCGGTAGCAAGAGATGCCACCAGGATCAAGGCATGACCTGCAAGGGTGATGCGCGCCCAGCGGACCGGGGCCTTGCGACTTATGGGATCTGATTCAGGATAGAGAGTGAGTTCCCATTCCCCTTGGAAATCTCCGCGTGCAATGCGGAGTGTGTCTAAAAACTTAAATCTGAAAGCCTGGGGGAAGAAAAACCCCCACTTCAGGACATCTTGAAAAAGAAAGCCCGAGGGAAGAACGACCTCTAGGTCGTCCGGAGCATGAAGTGTGTAGCGGTGGTGGCGGATGTGGCTAGACTGAAAGGTCTCATGGTTCCACCATCCAAGGAATGCAAAGAGATGACAGAAGAAGGAGTTAAACCATCGGGTCTTGAAGACCGTGCCATGACCCAGTTCATGAACCGCATTGATTAGGAAAGCGGCGACCGTCCCATAAAGAAATACAAAGCTGACCGTTGACCACCAGGGCCAGTGATTGAATGAATACCATGCTGCAACACCCGCCCCGATCAGGATGGCGAGGAAGCCGAGGGTTTGGATGGCTCCCTTGAGATCAGTTTTTTGATGCACCTCCTTGATCTGCTCCTTGGTGAGTTTGGTACGATACCAGGTGATGGCGACATTTTTGCGGACATCCTCAGTGAATTCTTTTAGTGGGGGCTCTTGTTTCAGGATTGGCTCGACTTGTGTGCTCATAAAAACAAATCAACACCATTTTGTTTATTTTTGCTTTCGAGAAAAAACCGCAGTACTATTTCAATCATGCCCCGCAAGGGAGATTTTCATTCCTCCTCCCTAAACGTCTGGGATCTCAGGCGTAGGAGAATCCCTTCCATTGTCATGCTGGGTAGGTATAATTATGCGGAGGCGATCACCGGCCTTTCGGAACACAGGCACGCCGGGGCTGTCGAAATCTGCTATCTCGCCCGGGGTAGGCAGACCTATTGTGTCGGGGAGGAGAGTTTTCACCTGCGCGGAGGAGATCTTTTCATGACTCTGCCGAACGAGGAGCACGGCACCGGCGGCGCTCCTCAAGAAAAGGGACTTCTCTACTGGTTTATCCTGCTTGATCCCGCTGAGACGGGCGGTTCCATGCTTGGATTGACACCGGATCTAAGCCGCGCCCTTTGGGGCTCTCTGACACGATCGCGCCGGCGTCATTTTCCCGGAACCACCGAGATGCAACGCCATCTCGATGAGGTTATCCGTATCATGCGTAATGTTTTCTCGCCCCTCTCCCGCACGGAGATATGCAACCGTTTGACAGCTTGCCTTCTTGAGGTAGTGACCAAGCGTGATGAGGCCCTCAATAATGATGGAAACGGTCGTTTCAGCGGTGTTTTGGATCATCTGAAAATCCATCTTCTGGAGCCTGAGGAGATCACCGTGGGGAAGTTGGCCATGGTCGCAGGACTCTCTTTGTCACGGTTTAAGGCAAGTTTTAAGCAGGAAACGGGCATACCGCCTGCGGAATATGTCCTCAGAGAGCGCATTTCAGAGGCCCGTCGCCGCCTATCTAGAACGGGAGTGACGGTCACCGAGGTCGCTTTTGATCTTGGTTTTTCCTCATCTCAGTATTTTGCATCTGTCTTCAAACGTTTCACCAATAGAACGCCACGTCAGCTCCAGGGGAAGCGCTGATTCGGGCGTTCCTTGGACCACCAAACGCCTTAGTATCACTCCCTCTCATCGTTCAGAGGGAGTTTGTTCCGCGGAAAGCTGCTTGTGGAGGTGGAGCCCACGGAAGGGTTCCCGAAAAGATGAAGAGTGGGGGGTTGACGAATCGCCCTCTTGCAGGGAGTTTACCCACTTGAACAATTTTACTAGGATCACTCTGATCATTTTCGTATCGATTGCGGGGATCATCTCCTCCTCAGGAGAGACAATCCTTAACGGGGGCGCAGTGAATGACGGCGGAGCTGCCGACCTGCACCATGAGATCATTGTCAGCGTAAAGGATCAGAGGTTGCTCCTCAAGACCGATGGCAAATTACAGGCAATCTATCCCATCTCAACGTCCCGGTTCGGGGTCGGCGACCGCATAGGGAGCTATGCCACCCCATTGGGTAAGTTCCTTGTTCGCATGAAAATCGGTATGGGACAACCACTTGGGGAAGTCTTCCGCTCACGCACGCCCACCGGGGAAGTACTCAAGCCAAATGCTCCCGGGCGTGATCCGATCGTGACACGCATTCTCTGGCTGGAGGGCAAGGAACAGGGAAACAGGAATGCCTTTAACCGAGGGATCTACATCCACGGAACACCTCAGGAGAATCTGCTCGGACGTCCCGCCAGCTACGGATGCATCCGGATGCGCTCGCCAGATGTGGCGTCTCTCTGCGACAGGATCTCGATAGGTGCCACCGTGCGGATCATTCCCGATCACCTGCCGGGACACGAGTTCATCCTTGAAAATTTATTAAATCCCCACGGCCTCGTAGCGTCGCACACCCGAATTCCAGAGCACGCGGGCCAACAGATAACAGAGTAGTACCCAGGTCGCCTGGATGATCAGGCCCTCCAAGAGCCTAGGGCCCTGGATCTTCTCCATCAGGACGGCCACGGGAAAGTAGAGTTCGTAGGGGAAGGGGAGGAGTCGCAGGATCATTCCGGCAACTCCCGGTACCGTGTCTAGAGGGAAGAGTTTCCCGCTCAGAAAATACTCAAAGGAGTAGAGGATGAAGACCACCGTCGAGATCTCAAGGATCCAAAAGGCTAGCATCGCGAGCGAGTAAGCGATCAGGAACTGAATCGCCCCCGCCATAACAAGGCTAACTGCGAAAATTCCCCAGGTGGAGGCATGAGCCGGCCACTGCAGGTATTGCCTATACCACCAGAAGACCACCACCACCGGCAGGAGCGTCACAGCCGTGTAGAGAAGGCGTGATCCGATAAAGATGCAGGAGCGGTACGCCAGAAAGTCGAACGGCTTGAGCAGGAAGGAACTGAGCTGGCCCTCCCGGATCTCGGCGGCGATCTGCCACTCGTCCTCCGTGGGCGTGATCAGGTTGTCGACCAAGAGAACGATGAGGAAGTAAAAGACCATCTGTCCGAAATCATAACCTGCGATCGTACCCGAGGTGCCGCCGAAGATTGCCCGCCATACAAAGACCGTTCCGAAGAGCGGGATCAAGGCGAAGAGAGAGCGGAGCAGGAAATTCCACCGGTAGACAAAGGTGTTTTGAAGGCCGATCGAGAAAATGGCTCGGTACTTATCAAGGATCTGGATGAGTTCGTTAACAGGTAAGATTTCCTGCGTGAGGATACTCGTTTTTTTTCTAACCGAGCAGAGCTCAGTTGGCATTGTTCTTGAAGCCTTCTTTTTCATTTCTATCCCCAGAGATTGCAGATTTTGTGGCCTTTGACCTCCTCTATCTCGACTGATGACCGATCCCCTCTGAGCCAAAAGCCTAGAGCCTCACCCTTCTCAGTCTGAGCGAATTCACGATCACGGAGACGGAGCTGAGGCTCATGGCAGCTGCGGCAATCATGGGACTGAGCAGGATGCCGAAGAAGGGGTATAGCACCCCTGCCGCGATCGGGATGCCAAGTATGTTGTAGGCGAAGGCGAAGATGAGGTTCTCCCGGATTACGGCCATGATCCTTCTGCTCAGACGGATGGAGTTGACGATCCCTGCAAGCGAGGGTCGTAGCAGGATGATCCCGGCCGTCTCCTTAGCGATGTCCGACCCGGCCCCCATGGCGATCGAGGCATCGGCAAGAGCCAGTGAGGGGGAGTCGTTGATACCGTCGCCGGCCATGGCGGTGCGATAGCCCTGGGCTTTCCATTCCGCAAACTCACGGGCCTTGGCCCCCGGTGAGAGGCCTGCCCTGTACTCGGGAATGCCAAGTTCCTTGGCCACTGCTTCGGCCGTGCTTGCCCGATCGCCGGTGAGCATGACGACCTTGACACCGAGGTCGCGGAGTTCCTCGATCAGCTTTTTTGCCGAAGGACGGATAGTGTCCTGGAAGATAAAGAGACCAGCCGCTATATCATTCACAGCCATAGCCACCAAGCCGCCCAAAATATCGGAAGTCAGCGGGCCAAATGGAGATGTGTCGACCCCCTGCTCAGTTAGGAATTTCGTGGTTCCCATGAGGATCTGCTCTTCCTCGACAATGGCCTTGATACCTCCGCCTGCGAAAGACTGGAACGAGGTGGCCTCGGGAACCCCAATCTGATGCTGACGCGCATGGGTCACGATGGATCTGGCGAGAGGATGCTCGCTCCCGAGTTCCGCCCCCGCTGCCAGCTTCAGCAATCGGTGTTCATCCAAGGTGTCAAAGGCGTGGATCGCGACAAGGCTCGGCTTCCCCTCTGTGAGGGTGCCCGTCTTGTCGAGAGCGATGAGATTCACTGTAGCCAGACGCTGAAGGGCCTCAGCCGAACGGACAAGGATGCCGTGGGAAGCCGCCCTGCCGATCCCGACGATCAGGGCCATCGGCGTGGCGAGACCAAGGGCGCAGGGACAGGCGATCATGATTACGGAAACTGCGGCCGTGATGGCCGCGAAGAATCGAGGCTGTGGTCCGGCCAGCATCCAGGCCGTGAAGGTAATGATGCTGATAAGGAGAACAACCGGAACAAAAACCGCAGCCACCCGGTCGGCAAGTTGCTGGATCGGCGCCTGGCTCCGCTGGGCCTGGGCTACCAGTTGGATGATCCGGGAGAGGGCCGTTTCAGCGCCTGTCCGTGTCACGTTCATGATGAAGCTTCCAGAAGTGTTCAGGGTGCCGGCCGAGACCATCGAGCCAACTGATTTTTCCACCGGCAGGGGCTCGCCGGTAAGCATCGACTCGTCGATGGTGCTCCACCCCTCGATTACATTCCCGTCTGAGGGGAGTTTTTCCCCGGGAAGGATGCGGACTCGATCGTGAGGACGCAGCGAACCGGCAGGTACATCCCGGTCGCCTGAAGCCTCAACAAGCCGGGCGATCGGAGGCGTCAGATTCAGCAATTCCCTCAGGGCCATCCCAGCCTTTGAGCGTCCCTTTGCCTCCAGCCACTGTCCCATCAGGACAAGGGTCATGATGACCGCTGAGGCCTCGAAATAAAGACCTGAGCCATGAGTGAGAAGGCTTGGAAAAAGTAGCAGCACGACGCTGTAGAGAAAAGCGGTCCCTGTCCCCAGAACGATGAGTGAGAACATGTTCAGATGACCCGAGCCGAATGAGCGCAAACCCTTAGCCCAGATCGGTGCACCGCACCAGAGCACCACGGGCAGGGAAAGCAGGAGCTGGAGCCACTCGGAGAGAGGCCCTGAGAGAGACATAAAGGAGCCATGGAAGAGAGTCATCCCCAGCATCGGGGCCATCGCCAGAATCACAACCGGGAGAGAAAGGATGACCGAAAGCCAGAATCTCCGGGCCAGACTTCTTAACTCCGAATCATCGTCGGTCGGGAACAGCGGCTCCAAGGCCATGCCGCACTTCGGACAGTCGCCCGGCTTGTCCCGAAGTATTTCGGGGTGCATCGGGCAGGTGTAGAGGTAACCCTCAGCGGCGGATGTCTCGGACGCTCTCGCTAACCCATGCTGATCGTGACCGTGGTGATTATGATGGCAGCAGTCGCTCATGGGGGGAGGGGGAATAGGCTGAAGGCTTTTAGACTGAAGACTGTTAGGTTATTGCAACTGAACCGAAGTGCTGGTGGTGATCCATTGGATTGAGAACCAGCATCTTTTTTGGGAGACGCTGGACTTTTTAAAAAGCTGAAAAGTTCCATCCCCCAACAGTCTAGCAGTCTAACAGACTAATAGTCTCATAGCCTTTTCTTCTTAGCTGGCAAAGTTCTCTTCCCTCGCGTCCTTCAAAAGCCTCGTCAGGCGTCCATTCCTCAAGCAGTTCAAAGCCCGGATCAAAGAGTGAAGAGATTTCTTCCCTAGTCGTGCCGTGAGGAGGTCCCTGGGGAGCTGAGGGATTTATGTAGAAAACTCCGAAGTAGTACCCGTTGGGCTTCAGCACGCGGGTGATGGCTTGGAGATAGTCTCTCCGCCGTGACGGAGGAATCGCGCAGAAGCAGGTATGCTCCACCACCCAGTCGAAGCGCCCGGTCCACAATGCCGGAAGGTCAAAGAGGTTAGCCTGCTCGTAAGATTCTTCCGCCACATGCGGTGCACTGCGCGCCATGCGGAGAGCGGTCTCAGAGAGATCGAGGCCTAGAACTCTGCCCCCGAGCATGGCGATGGCTCTCACATCGTGACCAGTTCCGCATCCCGGCACGAGGATCTCTCCCTGCATCGGGTGCTTGGAAAGGAAAGTCGTCAGGGCTGGTGCTGCGTATCCTTCGTCCCAAGGAGTGTCACCGACTCGGTAGCGTGCCTCCCAATCAACGGGATCGGCCTGCTTGGATTCCAAATTAGAGGCGGATCCAGGAGGTCCCGAGGGCGATGCCGAGTTGGTATTTACGTTCATGCTCTCGTATCAGGAATGGCAGATTGACGCGCCGAAGCAACTTGAACTCGCCCGAGAGCCTCTTGATGAGTTCCTCCTCGCTGCGGCGATCAGCATCGACACCTCCGATCCAGCGCTCTCGCGGCGTGTATTCCTCCAGCCAGGTGAAAGGAGTGGTGAGCAGGAGTTGTCCTCCTGGTTTCACGAGTGAGGGCAATCGCCCAAGAAAGGCTTCGGGGTCGGGAAGGCGGCAGATCAGGTTGGCTGCCAGAACTACATCGTAAAGACCCATTGCCTGGGGAAGAGCAGAGGCATCCTGCACGGAAAACGAAACTCTATTCCGATCGATCTTCGGCGGGACGATGGCCTGAAACGGCGTAGTTATTGATCCCTCGAGAAGACGCACTCCGTCATGCCGTCCTTCTGCCTGGAGTTTCTTTGCGGCATTGATGAAGGAATCGGAATAATCGCTGGCATCGACGCGGTGGCAGGAGCGTGCGAGCTCGAAAGCAGAAGCCCCGACGGAGCATCCCGCCTCGAAGGCACTTGCACCGGAAGGCAGCAGCTCTGGATCAAGCAGTTCCCGCACGCATCGGACGGGAAAAGAGATATCCGTGATTGCACGATCAACGGGAAGCGCCTCATGGCGCAACTCCTCCGCTCCTCCATAATGAAGCAGGAGATACTCCCCGAGGAGTTTCGGCGACTCGTAGAGCGATGCCACGATCAGGAAACGATCAGTTAGGAAGTGCCTGTCCCGGATCAACCGGAGTGGAACTTTCCAAGATTGTGCCCGCCGGGATTTCTAGAGGCTCATGATGCTCCGCGGGTTCGTGAATAATATCCTGCTCATCTTCTGTGGAGTGCGTCGCCGCACCTCCCTCAAGAACCTCGCCGGCATCACCCTGGAGAGTGAGGTCTTCGGCTTCCGTGGTAGCCTCTTCCTTGTGGGTCGAAACCGGAGAAGCTTTGGGTGTTGGTGGTGTCGGGGGAGTTTTGGGAACAGGGCGCGTGGCGGCCTGCAGATTCCCCATCGCGAAGTCGATGACATGGCCCTGATGGAGAAGCCAGAGCAGATCGGCGCCCAGTGCCTGCTCACGCCGTTTCAAGGTCTCTGCGTCAACAACCGGAGCGGGAGCCCTTTCTTTCCTGACTTCAGCTGTTGGCACAACTTCTAAGGAGATTGGAGCCTCGGTTGTTTCCGTCGATGCTTCGACTTCAGTAATCACCACAACTGACTCTGCAATGGTTTCTGAGGCCTCTTCTGCAGTTGTTGTTGCCGGAGCGACCTGAGTATCAACAGGAGCTGAAGGAGATGATTCCGAGTTTTCTGTTCGGAGCGCGAGGAGTGCCGCCCACTGCTTGTCACGATGCTGATTCGGATGGGCCTCCAGGTAATCAAGGATGGTCTTGAAACTTTCCCCGATTGGGGTGGTCTCCCTGTCGAGATAGCGTGGACGGGCCATCGAGACATTGATGATCTTCTTGTGGGACTTGAAGAGCTGAAGGCTACGGTTGGTCAGCTCCTTTCCGAGCACCTGGGCCAAGACAAGCGGGAAGCGGTCCATCTCCTGGAGATTCTGGAGGAGGAGCTCACGGAGGAGAGGGGTCGATCCGTGAAGGGCGACTCCACCCCCTAGGGTGATGTCACGTCCGAGTGCTTCGATTTCGCGCTCGGCATGGTGCTCGTTGAAATGGACGGTGATCTGTTCCAGGGTGAGGCCCTCTTCGGACTTGCTCTGGTTGCCATCAAGGTCAGGTGCGGTTTCCCCTTCCTCGGAGCTGGCTTCTTCGGCAGCTGGTTCTTCTGTCGTCGTGGCGGCCTCTGACGCCACCTCCTCGGACGGCGCGGCCTCCTCGGTCTTTTCTTCGGCTGGCGTCTCCGCGGCGATCTCGGCGGCGGCTTCCACGATCGCTTGCTCTTCAGCTGCAGGAGTGGTCTCGGCTACTGGTTCTGATGCTGGCAAGATCTCTTCGGTCGCCTGTGAGGCGACTTCTTCCGTGACTGGGATATAGATGGTCTTGGTGGACTGTTCCGTCTTCCACTGTTCGATCAATGCCTCGTCGCGCATCATCTTGATGCGAGATTTGTAGGCCTCAAAGGGCATGTTCCTGAAGCGCTCCGCATGGAGGGAGATCAGGCGCGACATGTACTCGTGATGATTCGGTGGGCCGAGGAGCACGCCGCTCATGCCGCACTGAGCGACCACGGAGAAGGCTCCCTTCGGGGGTTCCGAGGTGACGGAGGATTTGCGGTAAAACTTTCCAAGATGCTTGGAGAGGAGGTGACTGGCCGCCTCCTTGCGGGTTTGCCAGACGGAACCGTCGGCCTTCGCCCGGAAGAGCTCAGGCGTCTCCTCGTTCTCGGCCTGCAGTCTGACGCTGTAGCGATCGGAAAGCTGAACGATCAGGCGGGCGAGTTCGAAGAGGGGGTAGGCCTTGACTCGGGAACGGATCTGCTTGGCGATGCCCTCGATGGCCGCGAATTCTGGAACCAGCTGGAGCTTCCATCCTTCGAGGGCAGGCTTTGGAGGCGGCTCCGGACGACGGTCACGCTCGTCGCGTGGTCCCCTGCGATCACCGCGATCTCTGAAGCCAGAGCCACGTGGTGCGCTTGTTCCGCTGCTGGCACCGGGGCCTGAGTTTGTACGAGCTCCCCCGTGTCCACGGCCTTGGCCGGCACCTTGTCCAGATCCAGTTCCAGATCCTCCTGGTCCCTCACGACGACCTTCCGGACGATTGGGCCGATCAGGACGTGGTCCTCTGTCGGGTCTTGGGCTGCGGGCGTCGCGTCCTGGCCCCCTCTCTCTGCCTCGATCCCCGCCGCGTCCTTCGAAGCGCTGAGGGCGGTCCCCCTCGTCGAATTGCGCCGCGAGGCGAGCCGAGCTATCGGAGGTCTCGGTTGTCCACGCGGGACGGAACATGTCGGAGAGGTCGATCCCCAAGGTGGAAAGATCTTCAGGTGCTTTGGAGTCGTCGCTCATGGAATCAGGAAGCTAGCATGAGATGTATGGCTGTGGGGAAGCTCGAAAGAGTAACAATGATGCCGAAGTTTTCGATCGCTCAGGAAACAATGAATTCGGAAAGGGCATTTGAAAGCCTTTCGGGCAGCGTCGCTCGGATGCGGCTGCACTCCTCTTCGTAGGCGGTTTCGTGCACGACACCCTCGCGGTGGAGTTTGGCCAGCATGTCGGGACGGCTGTGCGGGATGAGTAACCCGACCTCCTTGTTCCCCTCGCCAACGAGATTCCCGAGTTGCTCGACCAGCAGATCGAGCCCTTCGCCGGAGTGGACTGAAATAAAGATGGCTTCGGGGTAGGCGTTGCGAAGCATCGCGCGCGTGATCGGGTCATCTACCCGGTCGATCTTGTTGAAGACGGTGAGGGTCTTCTTGTGATCAGCACCGAGTTCATGGAGCACCTTCATTGTGGTGCCGTAGAACTCCAGTACGCGCGGATGGGAGGCATCGAGCAGGTGGACAAGGAAGTCCGCCATCACGGCCTCTTCGAGCGTGGCGTTGAAGGACTCGACCAGCTGGTGGGGGAGCTTCCGGATGAATCCTACCGTATCGGTGAGCAGTAGGGGCTGCTTGTTTGGGAGATCGATCTTGCGGGTGGTCGTGTCGAGCGTGGCGAAGAGGGCATCCTCGACCAGGACATCCGCGCCGGTGAGCCGGCGGAGCAGAGAGGATTTACCCGCGTTGGTATAGCCGACGATGGCGACATTCGGGACAGGGGCCCGCTTGCGGTCCTTGCGCTGGTTGGCGCGGTTGCGGCGGACCTCCACGAGGTCGCGCTTGAGGCGATCCATCTGACCGCGGATCTTGCGTTTATCCTGCTCGAGCTGGCTTTCGCCTTCGCCCTTGGCGCCGATACCGCCACCCTGCTTGCCAAGGTGGCTCCAGGCCCGGGTGAGCCGGGGCAGGGAATAGGACATGCGCGCGAGGTCGACCTGGATCTTCGCCTCGCGGGTTTGGGCGCGCGTCCCGAAGATATCGAGAATAATCTCCTGACGATCGATCACGGTGATCTTGGAGAGGGTTTCCCAGTTGCGCTGCTGCGCAGGGGTCAGTTCATTATCAAAGATGATCACGTCGCACCCGAGCTCGCGGGCACGCTCGCAGAGTTCCTCCGCCTTGCCCGAGCCAATAAAAAGACGGGCCTGCGGTTCGCGGATCTGCACCAGTTGCTTCTCCGCGATGGGCACGCCCAGCGTGCGCACCAGTTCCCCCAATTCGTTCAGGAGATCCTCCGCATCCTCACGCGATTCCCCAACTGTGTGGGCGCCGACCAGAAGGGCGCGCTCGACTATCTTATCACGGGGTTTGATTTCGAACATTGGAGATAAAGAGGTGTAAGAGATAAATATGGAATTGCTTGCCTGCTAAAGCATCAGGAAATCAGGAGGTGAATTTCTGAGATTTAATCATCGTTCAAGATGATCCGATTCGCATCTTTTGAATTTAGTAATTTCAGCCTCTATCAGCCTAACAGTCTTCAGCCTAAAAGCCTTGCGATGCAGGCGCGAGCGTCATCGCATCACCATGATCAAGATGCTCTTTGCAAAGAACAAAAAAGGCCTCCTTGCTGCCCACGCGGCGAACCGCATGCAGGAACTCCGGGCTGATCCCCTCGCCGATGAAGTTTGCGTATTTTTTGATCTTCTGAACCCCTTTGGGATCCGGGATGCTCGGATCACAGACCGTCTCGTAGAGATCGTGAATATAGGCCAGAACTTCGCGGCCTGTCGGGTAGGTGATCGCATTTCCCGCAAGATGCTCCCGGATCTGAGAAAAGAGCCAAGGGTTGCGTACCGCACCGCGTCCGATCATTAGGCCGCGGGCACTGGTTTCCCTCAGGAGAGTCTCGGCATCGGCAGGAGTGGAGACATTACCATTTCCCAGGACTGGGCAAGAAAGTGATTCGGCCGCCATCTGGATCAGGTCATGGCGGATCCCTCCGCTGTACATCTGGAGCACCGTCCGCCCATGGACGGTCACCAGATCAATCGAATGTTTTGCAAAGAGAGGGAGAATTGCCTCAAGGGTTTTCTCCGTGTCGAAGCCAAGACGGGTCTTCACCGTGAACTTCCCGGGGATGGCGTCCCTCAAAGCCCCGAGGATTTTATCGATACGGGGAAGATCGCGCAGCAGTCCCCCTCCCGCGCACTTGCGGTAGACCACGGGTGCGGGGCAGCCCAGGTTCAGATCGATCGCCGCGATGGGATGCTGGCACAGTTCCTTAGCCGTACGAACCAATGCCGGGATGTCGTTGCCGATCATCTGAGCGATAACGGGGCAGCCGGTTGGATTCTGTGTGATCGACGCCAGGATCGGCTTGTCGAGGCCCGAGGTTGCCGTAACGCGGAAATACTCGGTGTAGTAGAGATCCGCACCGCCATAGCGTGTCATCAGACGCCAGAACGGCATGTCGGTCACATCCTGCATCGGGGCCAATGCCAGGACCGGGGCGGGCAAGGAGAGAAGCTGATCAAGATCCGGCATTATGGTGATTCCTAGGGGGTCAAAGGAAACAAGTAAGTATTTTCAACAATAGGTCGATCACTCTATCATTGAAGTTCAACCGTGCATCATTCCAAAAACAGGAAATCAATATGACAACCGAATCCCTATGCCCGTTCTCGGGTAGCGCTCCCAAGCAAGCTATCTCCGGAGCTTCGATGAACGCCGCCTGGTGGCCCAATCAGCTCAACCTCAAGCTTCTGAACCAACAGTCTCCTCTCACAAATCCGATGGAAGAGGGATTCGATTATGCGAAGGAGTTCAAGAACCTCGACCTCGAGGCAGTGAAAAAAGACCTTACCGCTTTGATGACGGATTCCCAGGAATGGTGGCCCGCCGATTTTGGTCACTACGGCCCTCTCTTCGTCCGCATGGCCTGGCACAGCGCCGGCACCTACCGCACTGCCGATGGTCGTGGCGGTGGCGGCAACGGCAGCCAGCGCTTCGCACCTCTCAATAGCTGGCCCGACAACGTCAATCTCGACAAGGCCCGCCGCTTGCTCTGGCCGATTAAGCAGAAATACGGCAATAAAATCTCCTGGGCTGATCTGATGATCCTCACCGGGAACGTCGCCCTCGAGTCGATGGGCTTCAAGACATTCGGTTTCGCCGGCGGTCGCGCGGACATCTGGGAGCCGGAGGAGATCTACTGGGGTGTTGAGAAGGAGTGGCTCGCTGATCAGCGCTACAGCGGCGACCGTGAGCTCGAGAACCCCCTCGCCGCCGTCCAGATGGGTCTTATTTATGTGAATCCCGAAGGTCCCAATGGCAATCCTGACCCGCTTGCCGCAGCCAGGGATATACGCGAAACCTTTGCTCGCATGGCGATGAATGACGAGGAGACGGTGGCCCTGATCGCCGGTGGCCATACATTCGGAAAGTGCCACGGAGCAGGCCCAGCCACTCATGTCGGCCCCGAGCCCGAGGCGGCAGGAATCGATGAACAGGGATTCGGCTGGATCAGCGACTTCCGCAGTGGCAAGGGCGGCGACGCGATCTCCAGCGGTCTGGAAGTCACCTGGACCCAGACTCCGACCCAATGGAGCAATTATTACTTCGAGAATCTCTTCAACTACGACTGGGAGCTGACCAAGAGCCCGGCCGGAGCCAACCAGTGGGTGGCCAAGAATGCGGAAGCCAACATTCCGGATGCTGCCGACTCCTCGAAGCGGCACCTGCCCACCATGCTCACCACGGATCTGTCTCTCAAGTTCGATCCGGCCTACGAGAAAATCTCACGTCATTTCCTTGCCAACCCCGATCAGTTCGCCGATGCCTTCGCGCGCGCTTGGTTCAAACTCACGCACCGCGACATGGGTCCGAGGGCACGCTATCTGGGAGCGGATGTTCCTGCCGAGGTGCTGATCTGGCAGGATCCCATTCCGGCGCTCAATCACCCTCTCATCGGAGAAGCCGAGATCGCCGATCTCAAGAACAGGATCCTTGCTTCTGGGCTGAAGATTTCGGAACTGGTTACCACAGCTTGGGCTTCCGCTTCCACTTTCCGAGGAAGTGACAAGCGCGGTGGCGCCAACGGCGCGCGCCTGCGTCTTGCTCCCCAGAAGGATTGGGAAGTCAACCAACCGACCCAACTGACCAAGGTTCTCAAAGCACTCGAAGCTATCCAGCAGGAGTTCAACGCAGCGCAGAAAAGCGGAAAGAAAGTTTCAATCGCTGATCTGATCGTTCTCGGCGGCTGCGCTGCCGTCGAAGCCGCAGCAATGAAAGTGGGCCAAGACGTGAAGGTTCCCTTCACTCCCGGTCGCATGGATGCCTCTCAAGAAGAGACCGACGTGCATTCCTTCGCCGTTCTGGAGCCGGTTGCCGATGGATTTCGTAATTACCTCAGGAAAGGACACGATGCCTATGCCGCCGATCTCTTGATTGACCGGGCCAATCTCCTGACGCTCACAGCTCCCGAAATGACGGTGCTCCTCGGCGGCCTCCGGTCGCTGGATACCAACTTCGCCCACTCTGAGCACGGTATCTTCACCAAACGTCGCGAAACCCTGAGTAACGATTTCTTCGTGAATCTCCTCGATATGGGGACGAAATGGACAAAGTCCGTTGCCACCCCGGGTGTGCTGGAAGGACGTGACCGGAAGACAGGCGAGCTCAAGTGGACCGGCACGATCGCTGATCTGGTCTTCGGATCGAATTCCCAACTCCGGGCCCTGGCGGAAGTCTATGCCTGCTCCGATTCGCAAGCGCTCTTCGTTAAGGAGTTCGTCGCGGCTTGGACGAAGGTCATGGAGCTCGACCGCTTCGACCTGAAGTAATTGAGGTGTCTGGGATTTTTGCGCCGCGCGGTGTTGCTGTTCGCTCGCAGTAGTTCACTACAGCTTCGCTCACGCGCCTAGCGCGGCATCAAAACTTCCAGTCACTTAGGGCAACTCTCCAAGCCCTAACAACACAGAGTAAAAACTCTGTGCGTCTCCGCGCCTCTGCGGGAGATCTAAAACGCTGCGGTATTAGTGATGATGGCCGCCGTCACCGTGCACATGGCCGTGTTCGATTTCCTCGGCAGTGGCGGCACGGACCTCTCGGATCTTGATGTCGAAGTGGAGGTTCATGCCGGCTAGCGGATGATTGCCATCCAGGGTAATTTTATTCCCCTCGATCTTGGAGACGACCACAACCTGTTCGCCCTCCTCACTATCATGGGATGCTTCCAACTGCATTCCCTCCTCAAGTTCATCCCCCCCCTCGATCTGATCGGCATCGACCACGGCTATCTTCGCCGGATCGATCGCGCCGTAGCCCTCTTCGGGAGTAACGCTGATCTTGAAGGTATCTCCCGCGCGTTTGCCCTCCATGGCGTTCTCGAGGCCCTTGACGATCTGGCCCTCGCCCTGCAGGTAGGCGAGAGGACCTGCGTCTTTAGAGGAGTCAATGAGCTCCTTGTCATCGTCGGTGAGCGTGTAGTCGAAGAGAACAACGGAGCCTTTGGTAATGGTCATGGGAATGAGAAAAGGAGGTTGGTATGTGGGAAAGAGGCTGCGCCGGCACACTAGGTTGCCCGATGGCAAACGCCAGCGAAAAGCTCGTTAAGGGAGTTTTTCTAAGGTGCGCCGTAGCGTTCCACGACACGGCGGATTGTTTTGGCCTTTCCCGTTTCAGGATCGACCTCGACAAGTACCCCGCACGCCATAACAGGACCCCGGGCCACCGGGAACTTGGCCGGCATTGAGGTGAGGAATTGCCCCACAACGGCATCGCAATCACGGCCCAGGATGGAGTCCTCCGGGCCGCACATTCCTGCATCGCAGAGGAAACCGGTGCCCCCGGGAAAGATCCGCTCGTCGGCGGTCTGCACATGGGTGTGGGTTCCGACAACCAGCGAGACCTTGCCGTCCAGATGACGGCCCATGGCGATCTTCTCGCTCGTGGTCTCGCCGTGGACATCGACGATGATCACCGGTGTCTCTTTGCGCAGGTGCTCGATCTCGGCTGAGGCTGCCAGGAAGGGATTCTCCAGCGAGTTCTTCATGAAGGTCCTGCACTGGACGTTCATAACACCAATGGGACCATGGGCCGTGTCTAGAACGATGCTTCCTCCACCGGGTGCGCCGGAGGGATAGTTGATCGGTCGCAGGAGCCTGGGTTCGGTGGTCAGGAAGGAATAGATCTCTTTCTGGTCCCAGATGTGATCGCCGGTGGTGATGACTGCCACACCGCTCCTCATGAGATCGATCGCCAGCTTCGGAGTGATCCCGCGACCCGCCGCTGCGTTCTCCCCGTTGACCACAATAAAGTCGGCATCGCCGCGTTTTAAATAGAGCTCAGCGGTCCGGCATGCGGCCATACGACCCGGCTCTCCAACCACATCGCCAAGGAAAAGGATTTTAATCATTCAGCGGTTTTTATCGAAACAAGCACCCTGGACGATGTAAAAATGCATCTGCGTGAAGAAACTGTTCCCTCAAGCCAGCCTGCTTCGTCTCCTAGTACTACCTCTTTTGTTGCTGGCCATACCTTCCGGCAGAGGTGTGCTGCTCAGTCCGTTGGCCCCGCAGCCCGACTGGAACACGCTTTCCCGCTATTCCGGGACTATCACGGCCGCGGAATTCGAGCGCCTGCTCCGGCAGGTCTATGTGCCGGATGGCTCTTGGCGGCAGTGGATCTCGCTGACTCCGAGTCACGCCATGATCACATCTCATGCCGGGGCGACACCCATCATCCTGCCTCTGGCTCCTCCGGGGAGTGACGCCAAGATCCCTCCTCGTTTCTGGAAAGAACGGGGGCAACGTTCCCCTCAACCAGGCAAGCCGCTTGCGGGACTGAGGATCGCTATCGATCCAGGGCATCTCGGCGGGAAGTTTGCCCGGATGGAGGCCCGTTGGTTCCAGATCGGTCACTCGAGGCCGGTCGAGGAGGGAGAGATGACGTTGATTGTGGCCAAGATCCTCAAAAAGAAACTGGAAGCCATGGGCGCGGAAGTCTGGCTAACCCGCTCCAAAAACGGAGCTACGACCTCTATGCGGCCGGACAAACTCAAGAAAGCGGCGGCGGTTTCCCTTCAGGAAGAGGGGGCGCCGCTTTCGAGTACCCGTCTGAAGTTCGAGGCAGAGCGGCTTTTTTACCGTGTCGGCGAAATACGCAACAGGGCCCGCCTAGTGAACTCCGTGATCCGGCCCGATCTTGTCGTCTGCCTGCATTTCAATGCCGAGGAATGGGGTAATCCCGCGCGACCTACCCTAACCGATAAGAACCATCTCCACCTTCTCCTCTCGGGGGATATGTCGGGGAACGAGCTCCTGCATGAGGATGAGCGTTACACCATGCTCGTGAAACTGCTCGGAGGGACCCACGGCGAGGAGTTTGGGGCCTCGGAATGCGTCGCCCGTTCCTTGGCTACAGCCACCGGCCTTCCGCCCTTCATCTACCACAGCACCAACGCCATCCCGGCCTCCTCCAATCCCTATCTCTGGATACGTAATCTGCTGGCTAACAGGCTCTTCGAGTGTCCTGTGGTCTACTGCGAGCCGTATGTCATGAACAGCAATCCTGTCTTCAATAGGGTCCAGCTCGGAGATTACGAGGGTCGCAGGAACGTGGGGGGACTCTCCTTGCCAAGCATTTACAGGGAATATGCCGATGCGGTGGCGCAAGGGCTTGCCGATTACTACGGAGGGGCGGCAAACTGATCCCTATGAAGACCAAAGTCATCGCCATCGCCAACCAGAAGGGTGGCGTCGGAAAAACCACCACTTCGGTCAACCTCGCCGCGGCCATCGCGGAGTCGGGCCATCCCGTCCTCTTGCTCGACCTGGATCCCCAGGGGAATGCTTCCAGCGCCTTGGGCCTCGAGACAGGTGAGGGGAGCAGCCTCTATGCCGCGATGATCGGCGAGACCCCGATGGAGGATCTGATCCAGGAGACGCGTCTTCCGAATCTGGCCGGTATTCCTGCCGACCTTGACCTAGCCGGCGCAGAGATCGAGGTGGCAAGAATGGAGGGTCATCTGGGTCAGCTCCGCAGTGTACTAGAACCTGTGCGCAACTCGGGCCGCTTCGAGTTCATCATTCTGGATTGTCCTCCGTCGCTCGGCATCCTGATGACCAATGCCCTGAGCGCCGCCGACGAGATCCTCATCCCGATCCAGTGCGAATACTACGCCCTCGAGGGGCTCGGCAAGCTGGTCAGTGTCATGGAACAGATCCGTGAGTCCGGAGCCAACCCAACCCTCGCCATGAGCGGACTTCTCATGACCATGCTCGACGTTCGCACCAATATCAGCGCCGCCGTCGTGCGTGATGTCCGCACCCACTTCGAGGAGGTCGTCTTCCATGCGGCGATTCCCCGATCCGTCCGCATCAGCGAGGCGCCGAGCTTTGGAAAAACCATCCTCGAGTATGATCCGAAAGGTCCCGGAGCCACGGCCTACCGCGTTCTTGCCAAGGAATTCCTCGACCGCCAGCAACGCGGGATCTCCTTTATCGGCGCGCCGCAGCGGAATGAAGAAGGATGAAGAGTTGAAGAGTTGAAAATCGAACCAATCATCCTTATCCTATTTCCCCATTTTTAAGGCGCTCTCTTCACCCACCTTTCACTTTTCACTTTTTAACCATTCACTTTCCCCAATGCCCAACGTCCTCGCTCTTTTCAAACAGACCGGAGCCCTGCTCCACGGTCATTTCATACTCCGTTCCGGTCTTCATAGCCGAGAGTTCTTTCAATGTGCCCTGCTGCTCCAGGATGCTCCCGTTGCGGCTGAGGTCTGCGGGGAGTTGGCTGAAAAACTGCGTCCCTTCCACACGGAAGTGGAGGGGAAGAGACCAACGGTGATCTCTCCGGCCGTCGGCGGTATCATCGTCGGGCAGGAAGTGGCGCGGCATCTCGGCACACGGCACATCTTTGCCGAGAAGGACGGGAACGGAGGTCTTGTGATGCGCCGCTTCGAGATCAAACCCGGTGAGCGCTTTATCGTCGCCGAGGATGTGGTGACCCGCGGTGGACGAGTCCAGGAAACCATCGACATCGTCCATGGCCTCGGCGGTGTCGTGGTGGCAGCCGGATCCATCGTCGATCGCAGCGGAGGCAATCTGCCCAACTTTGGATGTCCTTTTGTCAGTCTGATCCAGATGACCCCGGAGACCTTTCCTGCGGATGCACTTCCCGAAGATCTCGTCGGTATTGCTGCCGTAAAGCCAGGCAGTAAGTAACCTTCCTTAATCAGAGGGAGTGAAAGGCAATAAAGCATTTCGAACTGTATCCTTATTACTGCAACATGCACAACCTCAACTTGTTGGGATTTTAAGTTCGTTTTCAGCCGGTGGTGAAACTACAACAAATGCCATGTTGAACCTCCTTGAATCCATAGCCGCGGCCGAAGCAACTGGTTCTCTCCTGAAGTCCTCCGCAGAGAATATTCGGACCATGCTGGCACGCGGAACCTCGACGCTGGCCGGTGCTGTCATCAGGGAGTTGGCAGAAAGTGGACTTTGGGACGAGCTGAACAACCGCTTTTTCCGTGCCATGGCCTTCGGTACGGGTGGTCTACGCGGCAAGACGATCGGCGAGGTGATCACGAAAGCAGAAGCCGGCCCCGGTCGTCCGGATGGACGACCCGAGCACGCCTGCATCGGCACCAATGCGATGAACGACTACAACATCGTTCGCGCCACGCGTGGACTTGCTGCCTATGTGAGAGGGTGGCACGAGCGGAATAACCGCCCCGGCCGTCCCTCCATCGCGATCAGCTACGACACACGCTTCTTCTCCCGGGAATTCGCCGATCTGGCCGCCAAGGTGATGACCGACCTGGGTTGTGATGCGCTCCTCTTCGAGGGGCCGCGTTCCACTCCGGAGCTCTCCTTTGCCGTCCGTTACAAGAATGCCGCCGCCGGCATCAACATCACGGCGAGTCACAATCCCCCGGGCTACAACGGCTACAAGGTCTACTTCGACGACGGAGGGCAGGTGGTCGCTCCGCATGACCAAGGAATCATCGATTTGGTGAATGCCGGTGACGATTCCTACGAGCCCCTTCCCGAGGCGCAACGCGGTCAGGTGATCAAGATCGGCCGTGAAATCGATGAGGCTTATATGGAGCGATTGGAGAAGCTGATCGTTGATCCGAAGCTTTTTCATCGCAAGCCGAAGCTCAAGACCGTCTTCACCCCACTCCACGGAGTTGGAGGAGTGATCATTATCCCGATGCTCCATCGCCTCGGTGTCGAGTGTTGGCCTGTTCCCTCCCAGATGGTTCCTGACGGTCTCTTCCCCACGGTCAAGTCCCCGAACCCAGAGTATCCCGAGGCTCTCAAGCTTGGGATGGAACTGGCTGACATCGAGAAAGCCGATCTCGTCCAAGCGACCGATCCCGATGACGACCGGATGGGTGTCGCGGCCCGCGATGCTTTAGGAAAACTGGTGCTGCTCACCGGCAATCAGATCGGTTCGCTCATGGTCTGGTACCGTCTGAAGAGTTTCTTTGAAAAGGGTATCCTAACCGAGGCCAACCGCGATCATGCCGTCGTGATCAAGAGTCTTGTGACCACGGATCTTCAGAAAGCGATCGCCCTTGGATTCGGTGTGAAGTGCGTCGAGACCCTGACCGGTTTCAAATACATCGGTGCCAAGCAACGCGCCTACGAGGAGAAGCTTCCGGCAAAGATCCAGGCCAACTACCGCAACTTCTCCGAGGAGGAGACCCGGGAGGCGCGACTCAAGGATTCTCTCTTCTTTGTCTTTGGTGGAGAGGAGAGCTACGGCTACAACACTGGGGACTTCGTCCGCGACAAGGATGGCAATGCGGCCGTCATCTGCTTCGCCGAGGTTGCGGCCTTTGCTGCCAGCGAGGGAATCACGGTCGTGACACTGCTCGATCGGATTTACTCGGAATACGGTTTCTATCTTGAGCGGGGAGAATCGCTCACCTTCGACGGGGCCGAGGGTGCTGCGAAGATCAAGAAGCTGGTCGATTCCTATGCCGGCAATCCTCCGGCGGAAATCGCCGGAGCCAAGGTTCTCTCTGTTCTCAACTATGCCACCCAGGATCTCTATGACTCGGAAGAAGAGTTGATTCCGAAGGAGGCGATGATCACTTTCGAAACCCAAAGCGGCTGGAAAGTCACAGTGCGTCCCTCCGGTACCGAGCCGAAGATCAAATACTACCTCTACGCAACCGAGAAGCCGGCTTCCGGCACATTCTCTCCTCAGGAGCTTGCTTCTTCCAAGAAACACGTCGCGGATGGATTGGAAAAACTCTGGCAGTGGCTTAAGGCCGATGCCGCAAAGCGTGCGGCCTGATTGGGCATTAGTGATAGGTCATGGGGAATTGGGAAGAATAAGCGGTCCATCAACCAAAAGAATACTCTCCTCTTTCCATCTAGTTCTTTTGCTTATTTAAGCAGCGGAAACGGGACGCTTCTTGTGTGGTGGTCTGGCGGGGTTAGGCTGAATCTGGTTTGAGAGATTCTACTGACCCTTTGAGGATTGCTTTCCTTGGTGATTATTTGCCGAGGCTTTGCGGAATTGCAACGTTCACGCACGATCTTTGCGAGTCAATCGCGTCGATTGTCCCGGGTTGGGATTGCTTTGTCGGGGCAGTCAATGACCGCCCTGAAGGCTATGCCTACCCTCCGCGCGTGCGCTTTGAGATCTCGGAGAAGGATTTGAGCTCCTACCGGCGGATGGCAGATCTCCTGAACTTCAACAATACCGACCTGCTCTGCGTACAGCATGAGTTCGGCATCTACGGGGGGGCTGCTGGCGGCCATCTGCTGGCCTTACTGAAGGAGGTTCGGATGCCGGTGGTCACGACCCTTCATACGATCCTCAGCGATCCCGATGCTGCACAGCGCAGGGTGATGGAGACCTTGCTGTCGCGTAGCAGTCGCCTCGTCGTGATGTCCCGCAAGGGGCGTGAGATCCTGCAGGAAACCTACGGGGTCTCCGATGAGAAGGTGGATGTTATTCCACACGGCATACCTGATCTCGACTACGTGGAATCCAGACTCTGCAAGGAACAGTTTGGCGTGGAAGGACGCCAGGTACTTCTTACCTTCGGTCTCATCGGACCCGGTAAGGGAATTGAGCACGCTATCGAGGCCCTGCCGGAGATCGTCCGAAGGCATCCGAATGTCGTGTATCTGGTGCTTGGTGCAACGCATCCGCACCTGATGGCTAGTGAGGGGGAGCGTTATAGATTGAGTCTGGAAAGACTGGTCCAAGAGCGTGGCGTCAAGGAGCATGTGATCTTTTACAACCGCTTTGTCTCATCGGATGACTTGAAGGAGTTTGTGGGTGCCACAGACATATATCTTACACCCTATCCGAACGAGGCGCAGGTTACCTCGGGCACCCTCTCCTATGTTATCGGTGCAGGAAAGGCCATAGTCTCCACTCCCTATTGGCATGCACAGGAATTGCTTGCGGATGGACGTGGCGTCCTAGTTCCGTTCCATAATCCCCAGGCCATCGCAGAGGGAGTTTGCGGCTTGCTCGATGACGCCGTGCGTATGGAAAAGATCCGCAGGGATGCCTATGCCATGGGGCGAGAAATGATCTGGCCGACTGTCGCCAAGCGCTACCTTCAAACCTTCGAGGAGGCCCGACGCGAACGACGGCATGATCCTCAAGTTGCAGTCGACTTCGATCGAAGGAGTGCTCCGCGGGCGGCTTTTGCAGGCTGGACGCTTGCCAGTCGCCCTCTGGAACTCCCTCCCTTGAGGCTCGACCACATCATCCGCATGAGTGACGGCACGGGGATCTTCCAGCACGCCATTTTCAATGTACCCAACTTTCACGAGGGCTATTGCACAGATGACAATGCGCGGGCCTACATACTCTGCAATCTGCTCGATGAGATCGGCGCCCAGCCTCCCATGGAGAATCTGGCCTCCCAGTCCACCTGCTATCTTGCTTTTCTGGCTGCGGCTCTTGATCGGAACAGCGGACGCTTCCGTAACTTTATGAGTCACGGGCGTCAGTGGCTTGAGGACGCCGGTAGCGAAGACAGCCATGGGCGTGCCTTGTGGGGTCTCGGCTCAGGCGTGGGACGTTCGCGGAATGAGGGTCATCGGAAGCTGGCCGCGCAGATTTTTGAACTCGGGCTTGCCGTTGTTGAAGAGTTCACTTCACCCAGAGCTTGGAATTTTGCCCTCGTGGGTATTCACGAGTATCAGCGCCGTTTTCCGAACGAGGAAAAGACGAGCCTCCTGCGCGAAATCCTCGTGGAAAGGCTGATCAAGCTCTGGAAAGAATATTCATCGGAGGACTGGCCCTGGTTTGAGGCGAGTCTCACCTATGATAATGCCCGCTTTTCGCAGGCGATGATCCTCAGCGGCGACTCTATGAACCATGAAGAAGCTCTCGCCATAGGACTCAAATCCCTTCGCTGGCTGGCCTCGATCCAGACGACTCAGCGTGGATGTTTCCGTCCCATCGGCAGCAATGGATTCTACCGGCGTGATGGTGAGCGAGCAGATTTCGACCAGCAGCCCCTGGAGGCTCTTGCTATGGTGTCGGCTTCCTGCGAGGCATTCCGGGTAACCGGGGATGCCATCTGGTCACCGGAGGCAAAACGTTGCTTCGAGTGGTTCCTGGGACGCAATGACCTGGGCCTCCCTCTCTACGATTTCAGCACGGGCGGATGCAGTGACGGGCTCCATCACGACAGGGTGAGTGAAAACCAGGGGGCGGAATCCTCACTGGCCTTCCACCTTTCCCTCGCGGAAATGAAATCAGCCGAACACATCACCCCCCTCATGCCCCTCCAACCTGTCTCCACTCGATGAACTCCATCAATCTTCGACGCCATGAGGTGGTACTTCTACCGGATAGTGCACGCGTCATTATCCGCCCCTTTATTCCCGAGGATACCTATCGGATCACCACTATTATAGGTCGTGCGCTTGCCCTGAGTGATGAGGAGGTCGGCAGCGAACTGGATTCCGTCCTGAGCGAGTTCGACTCACGCCATTTCGATATTGAGTCGTTACTCGAAGGGCATTTTGCAAAGGTGAGTCACCATGTCTTCACTCAGCGGCCGCTTTCCCGTGAGCGTCAGTTACTTATCGGGGCGCTTTTCTCGGGAGAATATGCGCTCGAATCAGCGGCCATCTTCAACCCCTCTATCGTCCCTCATCCGGATCAAGGCGGAGTCCCGGAAGGTGGACTTCGGTTCATTATGAGCCTTCGAGCCACGGGAGAGGGTCATATCTCCTCCATTGAATTTCGATCAGGAATTATCGCTAACGATGGAGAGATCACCCTAGATCCCGTCTCACGTTTCGTTACGGTTCCCGAAGTCCTGCCTAATCCCAGCTACTACAAAAAACGTTTTACTATCAAGCTGGCAGAGATGGGTTTCGATGAATGTCATGATGCTGACGTGCTGAGGAAAAGCCATGCCGCCGCGGTGATGGAACAGCTCTCGGAAAACTTCACGCGTCATGATCTGAACGCGAGGGTGGATGCCGTGCGAGTTCAAACCCAGCCCCCGACTCGCGACCTCGACCGGACGCTGGACTGCATCCAATGGTTGGCCGATTCCAATTACGAACTCTGTTTTTCGGACAAGCTCGCAATGAGCGAACGGATCATCTTTCCGGTTTCGTCTAGCGAGTCCTCCGGCATTGAGGACGCGCGGTTCGTCCGGTTCATCGAGGATGACGGTTCGGTCATGTATTATGCGACGTACACGGCTTATAACGGACGATCCATTCTGCCACAGCTCATCGAAACCAAGGATTTCCTGCACTTCCGCATCCTGACGCTTAACGGGAGTGCCGTGCAGAACAAGGGGATGGCACTTTTTCCCCGTCGCATCAACGGGCGTTACGCCATGCTCTCTCGCCAGGACGATGAGAACCTCTTCATCATGTTCTCGGATAGCCCTCATTACTGGAGTGATCCGCAAGTGATCCTGCGCCCTTCCGAAATGTGGGAGTCGGTGAAGATCGGCAATTGCGGCTCACCCATGGAGACGGAGGCCGGTTGGCTGGTCATCACACACGGGGTCGGGCCCATGAGGAAGTACTGCATCGGCGCCGCCCTGCTCGACCTGAACGATCCTACGAAGGTAATCGGGCGTCTTCGTGAGCCACTGCTCTCTCCCGTGGGGGCGGAGCGTGAGGGATATGTCCCCAATGTCGTCTACAGTTGCGGTTCGCTCCTCCATGGTCATGAACTTATTCTTCCATTTGCTGTGAGCGACCGTGCCTCGGCCGTGGTCAGCGTTCCGTTGGATCCCTTGATCGCGTTGCTGAAGTCCGGTTAGGGAACGGTTTATCAGAGGTGCCCTAGACGCTTCTTGCACATTCCCGACCAATGAGGGTAAGGTATTTCACCTCCGGGGCGTAGCTCAGCTTGGTAGAGCGCTTGGTTTGGGACCAAGAAGTCGCAGGTTCGAATCCTGTCGCCCCGATTTTTCTTTCGACAGGATGAGAACTTCAGTTCGACTGCCTGCGCTGTGCGCATTGTTTCTGAACGAAGCGATTTTTGCAGAGCCCAGCCTGCTGGGATAATCCTGTCGCCCCGATTTTTTTACTGCTTCCTACTCTGTTTCCGAACTGTGCGGATGCATGAAAGCATTTACACGTCCTTCGATTCCTGCGATTTTCCCAACAGAAAGCAATGGCCAGAGACCTCTTCCAGAAGTGCCGAGAGTATAGCGATTCGGCAGATGCCCGAGCTCAGGGATTCTACCCGTATTTCCGCTGCATCGAGCAGAGCTACGGGAACCATGTTGTCTGCGGCGGTGAGGAGAAAATCATGATCGGGTCGAATAACTACCTCGGCCTGGCCCAAGATCCCCGCATTGTCGAGGCGGCCTGTGAGGCGACTCGCCAGTTTGGTGCCGGATGCACCGGTTCCCGCCTGCTCAATGGCACGATCTCCCTTCACAATGAACTGGAGGAGGCGTTGGCTGCTTTCCTTGGCCGCGAAAGTGCTCTGCTTTTTTCCACCGGATTCTTTGCCAACCAAGGTGCCCTTGCCGCCCTGACCGAGGCCGATGACTTCATCCTTTGCGACCGCGAGAACCATGCCTCCATTATCGAGGGGTGTCAGGTAGCCCCAGCAAAGCTGGTTCCCTACCGTCACAACTCTGTGGATGCTCTTCGCAACCGACTCAAGCGCATCCCTGATGAGTCGGGCCGTCTCATTATCATGGATGGCGTCTTCAGCATGTCCGGTGATATGGCCGACCTGCCACCAATGGTGAAGGCAGCCAAGGAATATGATGCCATCATGTATGTCGACGAGGCCCATTCACTCGGTGTGGTCGGCCCTCAAGGGCGCGGCGTGGTCCATCACTACGGGGTCAATGACGATGTCGAAATTGTCATGGGAACCTTTTCCAAGTCCTTCGGCTCCATGGGTGGTTTCATCTCCGGTTCGCATGAGATGATAGAATTTGTGAAGCATAAGGCCCGTTGCTTCATCTTCACCGCCTCCCTTGCTCCTGCCGTGGTGGGAGCCGTTCTCAAGGCCCTCGAAATCATGCAGTCCGAGCCTGAGCGCATCGAAATGCTCTGGCGCAACACGCGCAAGATGCACGAAGGGTTTAGGTCGATCGGATTTAAGATCGGCTCGACCCAGAGCCCGATCGTTCCGATCCTTATAGGCAGTGAGGCCAAGGCGTTCGCCTTCGCCCAGCGCCTCTTCGAGGAGGGAGTCTTCGCCACGCCTGCCATCTATCCTGCCGTCCGTTATGGCGAGGCGATCGTCCGCACCAGCTTCATGTCGACCCATACTGAGGAGGATCTCGACAAGGTGCTCGACATTTTCGCCAAGATTGCGAGAGAACTAGGGACTTTCGATGACCCAGCGTACACAGAACCAGGCCGCCGCCGGAACGTTTTCGATTTTGCCCTGCCACAGCGCGGCGGAGCTGAAGAAGTTCGAGTCGATTCCGGAAATTCTTCACGGAACGGATCCGAGCTTCACGCCGCCGTTTCCCGGTAGTGTCGTCGGCCTTATTGGCCCAAAGTCCGTTTTCTTAAAGAAGCATGGGGAGATAATTCCTCTTATCGCTTACCGCGACGGAAAGCCTGTCGGGCGCATCGCCGCCATCGTCAACCGCTCTCACAACAACTATAATAAGGACGCGGTCGGCTTTTTCGGATTCTTCGATTTCATCAATGACCCCTCGGTGGCAAGAGCGCTTGTTGATGCTGTAGCCAAGATTCTGAAGGAGAAGGGCCTGACCATCATGCGAGGTCCCTACAATCCCACTATCAACGACGATTGCGGTGTGCTGACCGAGGGGAATGACAGGCCGACCTTTGTCTCAATGCCATGGAACCCTCCCTATTATGAGGGGGTCTACAAGGCGGCGGGCCTTGAGGTCGTGAGGACTCTCTACGCTTACGACATCCCGTTGCACAAGGAGCCGCCCGAGCGGGTTACCAAGATCGTCAACTGGCTCATGAAGCGGAACAACGTCTCGATCCGCACGATCGACATGAAGAATCTGAGGAAGGAACTGGAGACAATCCACCGGCTCTACAACCAGTGCCTAGACCGGAACTGGGGATTCTACCCGATCGCACTCGAGGATCTGCTTCACGCGGCAGATGACCTCAAGGCGATCGCCGATCCGAGCATCATCGTCTTTGTCTGCATTGATGGACGCGAGGTCGGGTTCACTCTGGCTCTTCCGAACGTGAACGAGGTCTTTCATGCATCACGCGGTCGCAAGGGCATCCTGCGTTTCCTGGAAATGGCACTTCGCCTCAAGTTCCAGCGCATCAAAACCGATCGCCTGACCGTGCTGGGTGTGGAGCCCGATTATCGCGACAAGGGACTCAGCGCCCTGCTCTTCTTTGAGAGTTTCCGGATTGCCAAGGCCAAGTACGACATCTCCGAGGTCTCCTGGGTGGAGGCGAACAATGTCGAGATCCTTGAAGGGGCCGAGTTGATGTGGGGGCACCGCTCCCGCACCTACCAGATTTTTGAGAAGGCTCTCTAGCCTCTGCAAAGATTCTCCTGCTCGAGATCGGGAATCACTTTTTTATGGAACTTCTGCTGACCGGCTCCACGGGTTTCGTGGGAAGAAATCTCCTTCTGCGTCTCGCGGTTGACCGGCGCTGGAGTAGGATCATCCTTCCTGTTCGCGACCCTGGGAAACTCCGTTCCCAGCTGGAAGGTGAGGGGATTGCTGATGACGGGCGCTTCGAGATCTGCCGGGTCACGGGGGATTTTTGGGAGCTTCCGCAGGGTATCTCTCCTGATCTGGTGATCCACGCCGCAGGACTTCTCTTTGGGCGCCGGAAGGAGGATTACTTCGGTACCAATGTCGACGGGAGCCTCCGTCTAGCCGCTCAGTTGCCCCGGACCGCCCGGATGATCGTTCTTTCCTCACTGGCCGCCGGAGGGCCGACTCCGGCCGACTCCTCGCATCGCACCATGAATCACCAGGACAAACCTGTTTCGTTCTACGGCGCCTCGAAACTCACCATGGAGAGGGAACTCCGCAATCGGCTTGGTCGTCGCCTCCTTATTCTCAGGCCGCCGATGGTGCTCGGGCCGCGCGATGCCGCCACGCTACCGCTCTTCAAGATGGCAGCCGGTCCGATCCGCATCAAACCGGGCTTTGCTCCCAAGCATTATAGCTGGATCGATGTCGGTGATCTCTGTGACGCCATGCTGGCTGTCGCAGTGGTTGCGCCTGCTGACTGGGAGAAGCACGGGCCCTTCTATCTTGGCTCGGAGCAACTCATCACAGATTCCGAACTGATTGCTACCGCAGCCGAAGTGATCGATGCCCGCGGCATCACGCTTTCGGTTCCCCAGGTTGCGATCCAACTAGCCTCTCTGGTGATCGACGCGGTTCCTGCCTGGCGTGCCGCTGCCCCGAGTCTCGGGCGTGACCGTGTGCGTGAGATCCCTCCCTCACGATGGGTCGCCGAAGGAACGCCCTTTGCCGAGCACTTCGGCTGGAGCCACCGCCGCATGCTTGCGGAGACCCTCGCGGAAACCGCCGCATGGCTGAAGGGGCAGGGGAAGATCTGAACTAGAAAAACCTGAAAGCGGAAACTTGAAACCTGAGTGGGTAATAGAGATCGGTTCTTCATTTCAGCTTTCTGGTCTCAAGTTTCACCCTTCTCTGCTCAATTCAACCCTGGATCATCAGGTGCCTGGGCGAGGAGATGATATGTCGGTCCAAGTTTTTTCATGATCGCTTTCCAGCGCTTGATGCCATCCTCAGTAGTGCTCACAGGATACAGCATCTCGGCCGTGGGTTTAAGGAGATGCCATGATTGTTCGGCGACCTCTTGCTCGAGTTGTCCTGCCGTCCATCCTGCATAGCCTGTAAAAGCCCTGAGATTTTGATGTTTGTTATGAACGGGGTAAACTTCCTGATCTTCTTCAGAATTGAGTTGGAAAAGATCCTCCTCTCCGAGCGATTGGAAACGCACCCCCGTTTCCTTCCAGATCAGGCGGGTCAGGATCAGATGCTGCTGTTCTACAGGGCCACCCTCGAAGACAGGCACCGCAGCTAGATCCATCGGTGACTCGGCTATTTCCCCCAGGCTCTCATTCCTAGGGCGGTTCAGGATGAAGCCCATGGCACCCTCCTGATCGTGGTGGGTCAGAAAGAGGATCGCCCGCCGGAAATTGGGATCGAGCAGGGAGGGAAGGGCAACCAGCAGTAAGCCCGTAAGCCGCGTATCGGTAGGATGGGTTTCCTGAGGTCGCACCCGGAGTATTTTGATCCTAGTCGAGAGACAGATCAATCCGAACTTGGATGATTGAGAGGAGAGGGATTGATAGATTGGAAAGTGGGAAAAATTGCGGATGGAGGGCCCTAATTGGAACTTCAATAAAAAAATCAAGAAATCTCTTGCCTCTAGGGACCGGATCAGCTTTTATTCCCACCCTTTTTCGCCGGAAACGTCGGCAGAAACATTCTCGAATCCCTTTCTAAAACCTTCTCAAAACTCGAACCATGGCCAAAGAAATTACAGGACAGATCAAGCTTCAGATTCCCGCAGGACAGGCTAATCCAGCACCTCCGGTAGGTCCCGCACTTGGCCAGCAGGGCGTCAACATCATGGCTTTCTGTAAGGAGTTCAATGCCGCCACGCAGAAACAAGCCGGCGACATCCTACCCGTCGTCATCACTGTTTATAAGGACAAATCCTTCACTTTCATCACCAAGCAGCCTCCCTCCGGAGTGCTCCTAAAGAAAGCCGCGGGGATCGCTTCCGGCTCCAAGGAGCCGAACAAGGTCAAGGTGGCCAAGCTCACCAAGAAGCAGGTCATGGACCTCGTGAAGATCAAGATGAAGGACATGAATGCCAACAGTGAGGAAGCCGCCTTCCGTACCCTCTGTGGTACCGCCCGCCAGATGGGTATTGAAATCGAAGCATAATTTTAACAAAACACCAACCGCAGGAGGTCTTCGGACCGCTTGAACTGCAACACACCATGCAAAACACCCGCAGCAAACGTTACCGCGCCGCCAATGAGCTCATTGAGCAGGGGCGCAAATATCCTTTGAGCGACGCCTTGACCGTCCTCAAGAAGATGCCTCCCACCAAGTTCGACCAGACGGTCACCGTCTCAATGCGACTTGGTGTTGACCCCAAGCAGAGCGACCAGATGGTCCGTGGCACCTGCCCACTGCCTCATGGTAGCGGTAAGAATGTTCGCGTTCTTGTCTTTGCAACTGGTGCAGCTGCTACAGCAGCGCAGGAAGCAGGAGCCGAGTTTGTTGGTTTTGATGATCTTCTCAAGAAAGTCCAAGGCGGATTTTCCGATTTCGATGTCGCCATCGCGACCCCGGCAGCCATGACCGAAGTCCGCAAGCTTGGTAAGGTTCTAGGACCCAGGGGTTTGATGCCGAATCCCAAGACCGGAACGGTCAGCGATGACACCGCCAAGGCTGTCCAAGAGGTGAAGGCTGGACGCGTCGAGTTCAAGCTCGATAAGAACGGCAACATCGCCGTTCCCGTCGGCAAGTTCTCCTTCAGTGAGTCACAACTTCTCGACAACGGTCGCGCTGTGATCGAGGCGGTTATCAAGTCTCGCCCGGCAACCGCCAAGGGTGCCTATGTCGAGTCTCTGACAATCGCCGCCACGATGTTGCCTGGCATTCTCGTGGATGCAACCCCCTTCCTGAAGAACTAAACCCATCAACGGAACCAGGAACCTAGGACTACTACCATGCGCCCCGAGAAACCCACGATCGTAGAGGACGTCAAGCTGCGCCTCAACAACTCTCCCTTCCTCATCGTCGTCGAATACGGCGGGATGAACGTGAATCACTTCGCAGAACTCCGCAACCGCCTCGGTGGCGCTGGAGCCACGCTGACCGTCATTAAGAACACCTTCCTCCGCCGTTCCATTAAGGACGCCGGCCTGCCTGATTTGGATGCCCACCTGGTAGGTCAGACGGCTTTTGTTGTCGGCGAGAAGGACATCTGCGCCGCCGCTAAGATCCTCAAGACCTTTGCCGCAGAGTTTGAGAAGCCAACAATCCGTGTTGCTATCCTCGATAACGCCATCCTCGAGACTGCTGAGGTGATTGCTCTCGCCGACCTTCCCCCGAAGGAAGTTCTTCAGGCACAGCTCCTCGGTCTTCTGCTCAGCCCTGCCACCAAGCTGGTGCGCACGCTCAACGAACCAGCCGCCAGTCTGGCACGCGTCCTCGCGGCCATGGCGGAGAAAGCTCCTGCCGCCCCTGCTCCAGAAGTTGTGGAAACCCCCGCAGTTGCTGCTGTGGAGGCTCCCGTAGCTCCAGTTGCCGAAGCTACTGCAGAAGTCCCAGCGGCAGAACCCCCCGCAGTTGAGGAAGCCGCCCCAACGGAGGCTCCAGCCGCCTAGGAAGCAGTCCTTTCAGCCCTAATCTCAAACACTTTTAACCAAAATAATTTCTCCCGGCGTACGAAGCCACGACGGGTGAAGGAAACACAACACGATGACCTGTCGGGCCGGCGGCTGCCGGACTCAAATGTCCTGAGGCTTCGGGACGCGACAGCATCAAAATCCAAACAACACCATGTCTGACAACACCGCAATCGTAGAACAGCTCAGTAACCTCACCGTCCTCCAGATCGCCGACCTCGTGAAGGCCCTCGAAGAAAAGTGGGGCGTGAGCGCCGCAGCTCCCGTAGCCGTTGCCGCCGCTGGTGGTGGTGCCGCAGGCGCGCCTGCCGCAGCAGCCGAAGAGAAGACCGCCTTCGACGTGATCCTTAAGGATGTCGGATCCAACAAGATCGGCGTCATCAAGGAAGTCCGCGCCGCAGTCCCAGGACTCGGCCTCGCAGAGGCCAAGGCCCTTGTCGAGAGCGCTCCCAAGGCCATCAAGGAAGGGGCCACCAAGGAAGAAGCCGAGGAGATCAAGAAGAAGATCGAGGCCGCTGGAGCCAAGGTCGAGATCAAGTAGTCTCCGACTACAAACGCCATTCATTTCCGTTCATCGTTGTCAACTGGGTTTTCCCGGTTGACACGATGGCCGGAAGGGCGTAAAACGAAAAGTTCCACCTGTCCCGAGCCCTGCAACACGGTCACACGACGATTAGTCAATCACATCCCCTCGCCGCCCGCGCTGATTTCCCTGTTTCTTTTGGGGTTCCCACAGCTGGCGGCTCTTTTGCCTACCGTTTTTCTAGTTCCTCCCCGGAGTCAACAACACTCTTACAACTCTCCCTTTTCCGTCGGCGCTAGCCGGCAAAGAAAGGACCGCCATTAAGGCAACCCGTATCGCCACCCAAGATCCTGCACCATGTCTGAAAGAATCAACTTCGGAAAACTCTACGAGGCCATCCAACCGCCCAACCTCATCGAACTGCAGATCAAGTCCTACGAGGAGTTTTTCCAGACAGGCGTCGAGCCATCCAAGCGTAAGAATGTGGGTCTTCAGGCCGTCTTCCGTGAATTCTTCCCGATCTATGGCTTCGAGGAGAAATCCTCTTTGGATTTCGTCAGCTATCACATGGATGAGCCGAAGACCGGCCCTTTTGAATGCCAGATCGAGGGTGAGACCTACAGCGCTCCTCTCTACGTCACCTTCCGGTACAAGGACGAAAAGTCCACCAAGGAAGAGAAGGTTTACATGGGAGAGATTCCTCTCATGACCAAGTCCGGAACCTTCATGGTCAATGGTGCTGAGCGCGTCGTGGTCAGCCAGCTTCACCGTTCTCCCGGAATCTGCTTCGAGTCCGACATTCACCTCAACGGAAAGCTGCTCTTTGGTTTCCGGATCATTCCCGACCGGGGTTCTTGGACCGAGGTGCAGTTCGACACGAATGACCTTCTCTATGTCTATCTGGACCGCCGCAAGCGCCGTCGTAAGTTCCTTGCTACCACCTTCCTCCGCGCACTTGGCTTCCCTACTGACGAGGAGATTGCAGCTCTCTTCTACAAGATCGAAAGCCTCAAGCTCTCTGACAAGCTTGACGAGGAGGAAATCAGCACCAAGGTTCTGCTTGCTGATGTCCGCGAGGGAGATGCAATCATCGCTCGTGCCTACGAGCCTCTGACTCCCGCAGTCATTCGCGATCTGATCCGTGCAGGACACAACTCGGTCAAGGTCATCGACACGAAGGATGACGACACGATCGTCAAGTCCCTCAAGCGCGATCCCGCCCACAGCGAGGAGGAGGCACTTAAGGACATCTACCGTAAGCTCCGTCCCGGCGATCCTCCAACAGTCCAGAATGCCCGCGGCATGCTCAAGCGTCTCTTTTTTGACTCCAAGCGCTACGACCTCGGTCGCGTTGGCCGTCACAAGATCCAGCAGAAGCTCGGCCTTGATCCCAAGATCGATGACCGCGTCCTTCGCAAGGAAGACATCGTTGAGTCGATGCGATATCTTCTCAAGCTCCGCAAGGGCGACGGGATGCTCGACGATATCGATCACCTCGGTAGCCGCCGTGTCCGTACGGTCGGAGAACTGCTCGCCAACCAGTGCCGCGTGGGACTCTCCCGCACGGAGCGTCTCGTCCGCGAGCGTATGGCTCTCTACGATCCCTCCGTCGATCACATCACGCCCCAGAAGCTGATCAATCCGAAGTCCCTTAGTGCCGTCGTGCGTGATTTCTTCGGCCGTTCCCAGCTGAGCCAATTCATGGATCAGACGAACCCGCTCTCCGAGCTCACCCACAAGCGCCGTCTCTCGGCTCTTGGGCCTGGAGGTCTCTCCCGTGAGCGCGCTGGATTCGAGGTTCGGGACGTCCATCCGTCCCACTACGGTCGCATCTGCCCGATCGAGACCCCTGAAGGTCCGAACATCGGACTGATCAGCTCCTTGAGTACATACGCACGTGTTAATGACTTTGGATTCATCGAGACCCCATACCGCAAAATCATCAATGGCAAGGTAACCGACGAGATCGAGTACCTCACCGGTGACCGTGACGAGAACTTCTACATTGCTCAGGCGAATTCACCCCTCGACAGTAAGGGAAAATTCCTCGGCGAGACGGTCTCCTCCCGTTACCGCGGAGACTTCGTTGAGATCGAGCCCGAGAAGATCCAGTACATGGATGTCTCTCCGAAGCAGCTAGTTTCCGTGGCTGCGGGTCTCATTCCCTTCCTTGAGCACGATGACGCAAACCGTGCACTCATGGGCTCAAACATGCAGCGCCAGGGTGTACCTCTCCTTATCTCCGATGCCCCGATCATCGGGACCGGAATGGAGGGCCGTGTCGCCCGTGATTCCCGTGCGGTGATCGTTTCCGAGTCGAACGGCAAGATCGCTTCCGTGGACTCACTGCGCATCATTGTCACCAAAGATGGCGAGCTTCCCGAGGGGAAGAAAAAGATCAAGGATGATCCCGAAAATGGCGTGCATGTCTATGACCTGCGCAAGTTCATGCGTTCCAACAGCAGTACCTGCATCAACCAGAAGCCCATCGTCAAGAAGGGCCAGGTAATCAAGAAGGGTGACGTGCTTGCAGACGGTCCGAACACGGAGAACGGAGAGCTCGCGCTCGGACGCAACGTGCTCGTCGCCTTCATGCCTTGGAACGGCTACAACTTCGAGGACGCCATCATGATTTCCGAGCGAGTGGTCAAGGAGGATGTCTACACCTCCATCCACATCGACGAGTTCGAGATTGGGGCCCGTGATACAAAGCTTGGGCCTGAGGAAATCACCCGTGATATTCCGAATGTCAGCGAGGAAGCCCTCCTGAATCTTGGACCCGACGGTGTCATCCGCATCGGCGCCGAGGTGAAGCCCGGCGATATCCTGGTCGGCAAGATCACTCCGAAGAGTGAGACCGAGCTGGCTCCTGAGGAGCGCCTCCTGCGCGCCATCTTCGGCGAGAAGGCAGCCGATGTGAAGGACACCTCCCTCACAGTTCCGTCCGGAACCTACGGCATCGTCATGGACGTGCGCGTCTCCTCCAAGGAGAAGGCCGCCAAGATCAAGATGACCCCGTCCGAGTCGAAGCGTCAGCAAAAGATGATTCAGGACGACAACAAGAAGCGTAAGGAAGAACTCTTCGAGCAGCTCACGGAAGGCCTGGCCAATGTGCTCCTCGGCGAGAAGATCCCGCTCGACGTCGTCAACGGAGAGTCAGGAGAGATCATCATCCCTGCCAACCGCAAGATCACCAAGATGCTCCTACGCAAGCTGGCCGGCGTCTACAATGTGGTCGAGATCGATCCGAGCCCGATCCGCAACAAGATCCGCGAGATCATCGGACAGTTCGAGCACCGCTTTGCCGACCTCGACAACGAGAAGGAAGAAAATCTCGGCCGCGTCGAGAGCGGTGATGACGTCGATCCCGGCATCATTAAGCAGGTCAAGGTCTTCATCGCCAGCAAGCGCAAGCTCTCTGTCGGTGACAAAATGGCAGGACGCCACGGTAACAAGGGCGTTGTCGCCAAGATCGTTCCCGAGGAAGATATGCCCTTCCTTTCCGACGGTACCCCCGTCGATATCGTACTCAACCCGCTCGGCGTGCCTAGCCGTATGAACGTCGGTCAGGTTCTCGAAACCCATCTGGGTGTCGCGGCCAAAGCCCTCGGATTCAAGGTTGCCACCCCCGTCTTCGACGGAATTCCTGAGAGCCGCATCCGCGAGTACCTTAAGGAAGCCGGTCAGAAAGAGGGATTCTCCTGGATTCAGGAGAACGGCAAGTCGCAGCTCTTCGACGGTCGTACCGGCGAGGCGTTCGATCAGGAGGTCGTCGTTGGCATCATCTACATGCTCAAGCTCGGACATCTCGTGGCAGACAAGATCCACGCTCGTGCCGTCGGTCCCTACTCCCTCGTCACCCAGCAACCGCTGGGTGGAAAGGCTCAGTACGGAGGCCAGCGCTTCGGAGAGATGGAAGTCTGGGCGCTCGAGGCCTATGGCGCCGCTTATACGCTGCAAGAACTGCTCACCGTCAAATCTGATGACGTGCAGGGACGAACGCGTATCTACGAGAGCATCGTCAAGGGTGACAACTCGCTGGAGGCCGGCATCCCCGAGTCCTTCAACGTGCTCATCAAGGAAATGCAGGGACTCGGACTCGATGTCCGCGTCGGAAAAAAGGACGAAGCCCGTTCCTTCATCGATACCGCCGCTTAACCCAAGCGACCAGGCACACGCGAAGCAGATCATACCACTCACCAAGCCAGCAGCATTCCACTTACCATGAGCGACACAGCACTTGCAGTAGCACCCGACCTTCTGGCGGATCCCATCAAGGCCTCCTTCGACGAGGTCGGGATCACCGTCGCCAATCCGGAGACCATCCGCGGTTGGAGCAAAGGCGAAGTCAAGAATCCGGAGACAATCAATTACCGGACCTTCAAGCCCGAGAAGGGCGGTCTCTTCTGCGAGCGTATCTTCGGTCCCACCCGGGACTGGGAGTGCTCTTGCGGAAAGTACAAGCGCGTCAAGCACAAGAATGTCGTCTGCGACCGTTGCGGCGTCGAGGTCTGTCTAAGCCGTGTCCGTCGCGAGCGCATGGGCCACGTTGACCTGGCCGTGCCTGTCTCCCACATTTGGTTCTACAAGTGCATGCCCTCACGCATTGGTCTCATGCTCGACCTGACCGGTCGTCAGCTTGAGCGCGTCATCTATTACGAGGATTACATTGTGATCGATCCAGGCAAGACTCCCTTCGAAAAAGGGCAACTCCTGACCGAGACCGAGTACCGTGAGGCCGAGGACCAGTACGGCGAAGACTTCACAGCAGGGATGGGTGCCGAGGCGATCCGCAAACTGCTTGAGAATCTGGACCTGCTCGAGGAGCAGCAGGTGATCGAAAAGCAGATGACCCAGACCAAGAGCAAGCAGATCCGCAAGAAGCTTGCGAAGCGTCTCAAACTTGTTCAGGGATTCATGGGATCGAAGACCCGTCCCGAGTGGATGATCCTGAGCGTTCTGCCCGTCATCCCTCCTGATCTGCGTCCTCTCGTTCCTCTCGAGGGGGGCCGTTTCGCGACATCGGATCTCAATGATCTCTACCGCCGTGTCATCAACCGCAACAATCGTCTCCGCACCCTTCTCCAGCTGAAGACCCCCGAGGTCATCATCCGCAACGAGAAGCGCATGCTCCAGGAAGCCTGTGACGCTCTCTATGATAATGGTCGCCACGGCCGTGCCGTCACCGGGGCTGCCAACCGCCCCCTCAAGTCCCTCAGCGACATGCTCAAGGGTAAAGGAGGCCGCTTCCGTCAGAACCTGCTAGGTAAGCGCGTCGATTACTCCGGTCGTTCCGTGATCGTCATCGGACCTGAGCTCAAGCTCAACCAGTGCGGTCTTCCCAAGAAGATGGCGCTTGTTCTCTTCGAGCCCTTCATCATCCGCCGCTTGAAAGAGCTCGGCTACGTGCACACCGTACGCAGTGCCAAGAAGCTCATCGAGCGCCAGACCCCTGAGGTCTGGGACATCCTGGAAGAGGTCACCAAGGGCCACGCTGTTCTCCTAAACCGGGCGCCGACCCTCCACCGTCTCTCGATCCAGGCCTTCGAGCCGATTCTGATCGAAGGCGAGGCAATCCGCGTTCATCCGCTCGTTTGCACGGCTTACAACGCCGACTTCGATGGTGACCAGATGGCCGTTCACGTCCCGCTCTCCATCGAGGCTCAGCTTGAAGCCCGCACCCTGATGCTGGCTCCGAACAACATCTTCTCGCCTTCCAGCGGCAAGCCGATCACCAATCCCTCGCAGGACATCCCGCTGGGCTGCTATTACCTCACGCAGAATCCGCGCAACGTCGGCACTAAGGATGCAAAATCCTCCGAGGCCCGCCTTCCCCTCTTCGCTGAATCGTGCGAGGTCGAACTCGCCCTCTCGGAAAAGAGCGTCAAGATCCACACCCGTATCCGCTTTCAGAATCCCAATCGTGGGTCGAAAACCGTCTATGGTAATGAGGAACTTTCTGTTATCGAGACGACGGTCGGCCGTGTCCTCTTTAACCAGATCTGGCCTAGTGAGCTTGGCTTCTACAACAAGGTTGCTGGCAAGAAGCAGCTCTCCGACATCATCTGGCGTTGCTACAAGGCTGTCGGTCAGGCCCGTACCGTCGAGACTCTGGACAAGCTCAAGGAGCTCGGTTTCCGCGAGGCAACCCGTGCCGGAGCCTCCATCGGTATCAACGACATGATTATTCCGAAGGAGAAGGCCGTTCTCATCGAGAGTGCCCAGAAGCAGATCGCCGAAGTCCAGAAGCAGTATCGTCGCGGAATCATCACCGACGGTGAGCGTAAGAATAAGGTGCAGGACATCTGGACCCACACCGGTGAAGAGATCGCCAACGCTCTCTTCCGCACGCTCGAGCATAACGATGGCCGCTCAGAGGCCAATCCTGTCTTCATGATGGTTGATTCCGGTGCCCGAGGCAACCGCACACAGGTCAAGCAGTTGGCCGGTATGCGCGGACTCATGGCCAAGCCCTCCGGCGAGATCATCGAGCGCCCGATTCTTTCGAATTTCCGCGAGGGTCTCTCCGTGCTTGAGTACTTCATCTCGACCCACGGCGCCCGTAAGGGACTTGCCGATACAGCGCTTAAAACCGCTGATTCCGGGTACCTCACCCGCAAGCTTGTCGATGCTGCCCAGGACGTCATCATCACCAGCGATGATTGCGGTACCGTCAATGGCATTGTTGTTCGCCCGATCTACGAGGGTGACGAGGAAGTCGTCTCCTTGGCCACACGCATCATCGGACGCGTCAGTTGCGAGACGGTCAAGGATTCCATCAACAACACCGCGATCATCAAGGCCAACCAGCTTATCGATGAAGAGATCGCTGCCGCACTCGACAAGGTCGGCCACGAGCAGCTCAAGATCCGCTCCGTGCTCACCTGTGAGAACAAGCGCGGCGTCTGCGCCAAGTGCTACGGTAGGAATCTCGCCAACGGTCTGATGATCGGACTCGGTGAAGCTGTCGGCATCATTGCCGCCCAGTCGATCGGTGAGCCGGGAACCCAACTCACGATGCGTACCTTCCACGTCGGTGGAACGGCTAGCCAGACCTTCAAGCAGCCGATCATCAAGGCAAAGAACGACGGAGTCCTCCGTTATAGTGACCTTCGTGCAGTCAAGGCACTGGACGGAACTTTCATCGTGCTTTCCAAGAACGGCACCGTGGGTGTCCACGGCAAGGACGGCCGCGAGCTTGAGAGTTACCCTGTGGTACTAGGCTCCGTCTTCTCGATCGCCGACGGTGGAACCGTCAAGAAGGGAGAAACCTTTGTCCAATGGGATCCGTACAACGTTCCAGTCATTACCGAGAAGTCAGGTAAGATCGAATTCCGCGACATGATCGCAGGCGTCACCATTCGCAAGGAGGTTGACGACGAGACCGGCGTCATGGGCACAGTGCTTATCGAGCACAAGGATGATCTCCATCCTCAGATCGTTATTGTTGATGACAAGAAGGAGATCGTGGCCAGCTACTCCATCCCTGCCGGAGCTCACCTTGAGTGCAAGGAAGGAGAAAAAGTTCAGGCCGGTCAGCGTCTGGCTAAGACTCCGCGTAAGATCGCCAAGACCAAGGACATCACTGGTGGTCTGCCACGTGTGGCCGAGCTTTTCGAGGCTCGACGTCCGAAGGATGCCTGTGAGATCGCCCGTATCGACGGCGTCGTCGACATCGGCGGCACGGTCCGCGGCAAGCGCAAGCTCATCGTCCGTGATCCGCAGACCGGATCCGAAGAAGAGCACCTCATTCCTCTCTCCAAGCATATTATCGCCTTCAAGGGTGACTTTGTGAAGAAGGGCCAGCAACTCACCGAAGGCCCCGTCGTCCCTCACGAGATCCTCGACGTCTGCGGACCTCAGGAGCTTCAGGAGCACCTCCTCAATGAAGTCCAGGAGGTCTACCGTCTTCAGGGTGTTGAAATCAATGACAAGCACATCGAGATTATTGTCCGCCAGATGCTCCGTAAGGTGAAGATTACCGATCAGGGCGACACCATGTTGCTCTGGGGCGATCAGATCGACCGCCTCGAGTTCGAGAGTGAGAACGAGCGCGTCAGCTCCAAAGGTGGAAAGCCCGCGGAAGCCGCCCCAGTCCTTCTGGGTATCACCAAGGCCTCGCTCGAGACCGACAGCTTCATCTCTGCCGCATCCTTTCAGGACACAACGCGTGTTCTCACCGAAGCGGCAACCCTCGGCAAGTCGGACAGACTCCGCGGATTCAAGGAGAATGTCATCATGGGTCACCTCATCCCTGCGGGAACCGGCTTCATGTCGAACCGTAGCTTTGATCTGGTCCACCTCGGCGAACCCTCCCTGCTTGAGGGTGACGAGGAAGCCGAAGAAGCCTCCTTGTAATCAATTCATCAGCAACAAAGCCCTAAAAACCACGCATTCCCATGTCTGTAGAAGCAATGACCGAACTCCTCGAAGCCGGTGTCCATTATGGTCACCAGACCAAGCGCTGGAATCCCCGCATGCGGGATTTCATCCTTGAGGAGAAAAACTCCATCCACATCATCGATCTTTCCAAGACGGTCGAGCAGCTCGCCAAGGCAGGAGAGTTCCTCGCAGACATATCGGGCCGTGGTGGCAAGATCCTCTTTGTGGGCTGCAAAAAGCAGGCTCAGGAGGCTGTGAAAGAGGCTGCACAGGCCTGTGGACAGTATTATGTCAACCAGCGTTGGCTCGGCGGCACCCTCACCAACCTCGTCACCATTCGCAAGAGCGTCTCCAAGCTCCGTGACTTTGAGGCCCTCGAAAAGAGTGCCGGATTCAACAAGATCAACAAGGCAGAGGCTTCCGCTCTGCGTCGCGAAGCCACCCGCATCCGCCACAATCTCGAGGGAGTTCTCGACATGGATAAGCAGCCGGATGTCATCGTCATCATCGATACTGTCAAGGAGACCATTGCGGTCGCAGAGGCCCGCCGCCTTGGTATCCCCATCGTGGCCATTGTCGACTCCAACAGCAACCCCGAGGAGATCAACTATCCCATCGCGGGTAACGACGACGCGATCCGCGCGATCCGCATCATTCTTCAGAAGCTGGTCGATGTGATCGCCAAGTCCCGTGTTGGTGCGCGTGCCCCTATCGCAGCCCCTACCGAGACCGAAGAGCTTGCTGCCGTGGCTGAGTAAGCCAGGACCTAAGCAACTCGTTTACTTATACCAACCGTTCCTAGATTCACCGCATATAACTATGGCTGATATCACACCAGCAATCGTCAAGGCTCTCCGCGAAAAGACCAACGCCGGCATGATGGACTGCAAGCGCGCTCTCACCGAGGCGGGCGGCGACATCGAGAAGGCCGAGTCTCTCCTACGCCAGAAAGGCATCGCAAGCGCCGGCAAGAAGGCCTCTCGCCATGCCAAGGAGGGAGCGGTCGTCGCTTTCATCCAGCCAACTGGTAAGGTTGGAGTGCTTGTTGAGATCAACTGCGAGACCGACTTTGTTGCCAAGAACGAGATTTTCACAAGTTTCACCAAGGAAATCAGCGAGGAGATCGCCGCAGCCAAAGCTGAGACCGTCGAGAGCCTACTGGAGGTGCCTACATCATCCGGCGTACTTTTCAAGGATGCGATTGCTTCCAAGATTGCCGCCCTCGGCGAGAACATGGTCATCCGCCGTTTTGCCCGCTTCCAGATAGGACAGGGCAACGGGGGGCTCGTAGCTTCCTACATCCATCTTCAGGGCAAGGTGGGCGTGCTCGTGGAGATCAGCTGTGGCATGGAAGCCACGGCTCAGCACGAGGGATTCCGTGATTTTGTGAAGGACATCACGCTCCAGATCGCCGCGGCGCATCCTACCTGCGTCTCCCGCGATGAGGTGGATGCATCTCTTGTAGCTTCAGAGCGTGAGATCTACAAAGCACAGGTCGCCGGCAAGCCCGAGAATATCGTTGAGAAAATCGTCGATGGGAAGATGGACAAGTTCTACAGCACGACGTGTCTCCTCGAGCAGGCTTGCATCAAGAACCCTGACATCAGCGTTAAGGATCTCATGGCTACCAAGGAGAAGGAACTGAGTGACAAGATCGTGATCAGTCGCTTTGTCCGCTACGGTTTGGGCGAAGAGTCGGGCGAGGCCCCTCTCGAAGAACAGGCATAAAGACGCCCTTTTAGATCCGTTTGTTCCCTTTTGCGGGATCACCTCCTATGACACTCGCAAGCCTCCTCTCCGAGGAACTGATCATACCAGAGATGGTTGCTACTGATCGGTGGCAGGCCATCGAGGAGATCGTGAACAGGCTTGTCGAGGAGGGCCAATTGAACGTTGCTCACAGGGATGAGGCGGTCGCCTCATTGCGTCACCGCGAAGAGACGATGAGCACTGGGATCGGTTTCGGGATTGCCATTCCTCATGCCAGTTGCGACGCTGTCCCTGAGGTGACCGCCTGTTTCGGCCGCTCAAAGGCCGGAATAGATTTTGAGTCGCTCGACAACAAGCCCGTGCACTTCATTGTTCTTTTCCTGGTGCCGAAGGATCAATTTCAGACGCACCTCAGAACCTTGGCTGCTATTGCCAAGTTCCTAAATGATCCTGCCGTGCGTACCGAATTGAGGGAGGCTGGCGATGCCAAGGCGATCCTCTCGGTGTTCGATCGGAAGACGCAGTAGCTTCAGCTTTCGCTGAAGGTAGGCTGTTAGCTGTTTAGACTGAAGGCTGTTAGGTGGGGATAGAAACAAGCAGTCTTTGTGAAGGTAATCACGAATCGCACAACCAGCCTCTTTGCACATACCTAATAGTCTAACAGCCTAAAATGCTATAGTCTTTGCCCTCATGTCCCTCCTCTCCACGCTCCAATCACGCTTGGCAGTCGCACTGCGTGCTGCAGGAATCGATGACTCGCTGGCGGTCGTAACTCCTGCTGCCGACACACGATTTGGTGATTTTCAGACCAATGCGGCGATGGTTGCGGCGAAGGCATTGAAGAAGAATCCACGTGAAGTGGCAGCCTCCATCCTTGCTCAACTGAAAGTTGAGGATCTCTGCGAACCGCCGACGGTAGCCGGTGCAGGATTCATCAATTTCAAGATGCTCGACACAGCCCTTTCCGAGGCCGTGAATTTCGTCCGGAACGACAAGCATCTAGGTGTCGAATCGTTGAAGATGCCGAAGACCATCATCATCGATTTCAGCTCGCCGAATGTCGCCAAGCCGATGCATGTCGGCCATATCCGTAGCACGATCCTGGGGGACTCCCTCGCCCGGATCGCCCGTCATCTCGGCCACCACGTCGTTACTGACAATCATATCGGCGATTGGGGCACCCAGTTCGGCAAGGTGATCTACGGCTGGAAGCACCTGCTCAACCGCGAGGCTCTGGAGAAGACGCCGATTGATGAACTCGTCAGGCTTTACCGCGAGGTCAATGCGCTGGAGGAGAATGACCCTGCTCTGAAGGAAATTGTCCGCCATGAGCTGGTGAAGCTCCAGCAGGGGGATGTCGAGAACCTCGAGATCTGGAAGCAAGCCGTTGCCCTCTCTTGGAAGGAATTTGAGCGTCTCTACGGACTGCTCGACATCAGCTTCGATGAGCGTTTAGGAGAGAGCTTCTACAACGACGCCCTCGCTCCCTTGGTGGACCGCTTGCTTGCAGAGGGCATCGCACAAGTCAGCGAAGGAGCCGTCTGTATTTTCTTCCCCGATATTCCCGCATTGGAGGAGAAACCGTGTCTCATCCGCAAGAGCGACGGAGGCTTCCTCTATGGCACGACTGATCTGGCCACCCTCGAGTACCGAGAGCAGCGCTGGAAGCCCGATGCCGTGTGGTATGTCACGGGAGCACCGCAGCAGCTTCATTTCGAGCAGGTCTTTGCCGCGGGGCGTAGGATGGGTATCACCACCGACCTCCGTCACATCGCCTTCGGCAGTATCCTAGGCGAGGACCGCAAGATGATGAAGACCCGCTCCGGCGAGAATGTCGAACTGGGGGGACTGCTTCACGAGGCGATGGAGCGTGCCCTGGCTGTCGTTGCGGAGAAGAACCCCGATCTTCCGAAGGCCGAGCAGTTGGAGATTGCCCGCCTCATCGGCCTCGGTGCCGTGAAATACGCCGACCTGATGCAGCACCGGCTTACCGACTATGTCTTCTCCTGGGAGAAGATGCTCTCCTTCCAAGGGAATACCGCCCCCTACCTTCAGAATGCCTACGTCCGCATCCGCTCTATCTTCAGGAAGGCAGAGGCCGAGGGGATCTCCTTGGAGTCAGCTCCCATTGTCATTGCCGACCCGGCTGAGCGTGCCCTCGCTCTCCAGATCCTCAAGTTCGGAGAGGTGCTGCACGCCGTTCTGGATGACCAGCGCCCTAACCTCCTCTGTCTCTACCTCTACGAACTAGCGAATGCCTTCCACAGCTTCTATGAGGCGTGTCCAATCCTGAAGTCAGAGGGAGAAATACGGTCCTCAAGGCTGGCGCTGGCTGGGGTGACCGCGAAGGTGCTGAAGACGGGACTGGGACTGCTAGGGATAGGCGTCCCCGAGCGGATGTAGAAGCTAGGGCTTGGTCCTTTGCGCCACAGTGGCGTTGGCCTGCGCTTGCAGTAGGTACACTACAGCGGCGCTTGGCAGCCTAACTCTGGCATCAAATTACCGTCGCCCTAACTGCAGAAAAACTGGGACCTAGGACACTTGGTGTCGGGCTTGGTTGGTAAGGTTTCCCTATGAACTTCTACTGCAAAAGAAAAGGGGGCTGCGAGAGCCCCCGTATGGAAATCACCCCTTTGCATTTTTCAATGGCCGCGATGCTTTTCCCAACATCGTTTAACCGGCGGAGCTGGTTTTGATCTGTCACCAATTTGACACGAGTGGTAACACATAGCAACCCATTTTCAGATGAAACCCTACATCCTTAACTCCTCCCCTGAAGAACAACATCCGGCGGTCCGAAAATGGCAGGAGAGCGACTTCTATAATAAGGCCGTCGTTCTAGGTATTGACATCGGCCTGCAGGGAATTGGCGTCTATCTACGCAAGGGGCTGCAGGAGATCTTCGCAAAGACCCTTCTCTTTGAAGTTCCCGAGACAGGTAGGCTCGAATCACGGCGTCAAAAAAGGGCATGGAGGCATACTCGCAACAATCGTGCGACCCGCCGCTCCCGCCTTAAGACCCTCATGGCAAATCATGACATTCCATGGGTTGCCGACGAGGTGCTCTCAAAGACCGACCCATTCCTCCTCAGGCACAGGGCCATCACGGGCAAGCTTGCGAGCTCCGAGGCGCTCAGCATCTGCATCCGTCACTTGGTGGATCATCGAGGCTTTGACTACTCGGCATTCGCCGAGGATGGAGCATTCCCATGGGGCGATGGTGAGTCGGTCAAGGAAGTGATCGCTTGGATCGATACCAACTTCATCAACGAAGTAATGGCCAAAGAGATCCTCACAATGGTCTCGCCTCTCGAGTGGAAGGAAGCAGATGTGGAAAAGTTCCAGACCGCCCTAGATGCGCGGATGGCATGGTGCTCATCCAATGGCATCGACCAAGTGCTCCATAACTACAGTCTTGAGAAAAAGTCCAACCTTCGTGCCGCCGCTCGCGGTCACAACTTCCCCCGGACCATGGTCGAGCAGCATCTCCGCTCCATCATCTCACGGCATCAAGATCTTCTCCAGAATGGCGAGGGATTCACTCAGTCGCTGTTTCTGAAGCCCAAGACCCGCGCTGAAAAGGATGCTGCGATCTTCCACTACAACCGCAAGACCCGCTTCGAGGCCGAACTCGTTTGGAAGCGTCGTATCAACAAGTGCCAGTTCGCCCCCTCGCTTGGCTTTGGCAGTATCCGGGTCAGTCCGAATAGCGATCCAACAGTTGGAGCATGGAAGGCCCTCGAGTTCCTTGCCACCCGTCGTGTCGAAGTCTCGCCGAAGGAAGGACGCGCATGGCTCCACATCCCGGCACCGGAGACGATCTCGAAGCTGGTCGAAATAGCCCGATCCAACCGCATCGCTTTCAAGGAGAAAAAGCCCCTCACCTCATGGAAAGATGCAAAGGGCATCCTGACCGCCGACATCATTGCCCAATGCGGCAAAGGAGCGAAGCCGACACCCGACAAAGACTCCCCTTGGAACGAATCCTACTTCACCCAGCTTCAGGACATCATCAAGCCGACCGTGGCGAATCTCCGGGGTAACTCATCGATCTCCACAGAAGTAGCAACCCGCCTTTTTGAAATCGCCACTTTAAGCGGTGAGTGCTTCGAGCCCGATTCCGTGAAGGGACGGCTCAACGAAGCCGAGTTCTACAATCAGCGCCGATCAGCCGTCTCCACCCACATTGCTCTCTACCCTCAGGTGGAGTTCCTTCTGGGCCGGCGTGTCCACAAGAAGGGAGAGTTCAGACAAGCATCCACAGGCCGCCTCCAGCGCCTCTTCAAGGAGCTCTCCGAGGAGCTCGATGAGATCGAGGCTCCTGACTACTGCGTTGTAGAAGTCATCCGTGACGCTCCCCGCAACCAATCCCAGAAGGCCGAGTACCTGAAGCTTCAGAACGAGCGCCGCAAAGATAGGGAGGCTCGCTTCGCCGAGCGAGGCACCCAGGACACCGGCAATACGTCCTCCCGCCGTCGCGTAGCACTCCACCATCAGCAAGGCGGCTTGAGCCCGTACACCGGCAAGCCACTTCCCAATCCTATGGACCCATCACTCGAGATTGAGCATCTCTTTCCCGAGAGTCGCGGAGGTCTGAGTTGTGACGAGAACCTAGTGCTCACATTCCGTGGAGAGAATGGACAGAAGGGTAACATGACCCCTCGGGAAGCCGCCGCCGCTAATCTCCCCGGTTGGCTCTCGTGGAGTGAGATGCTCAAGATCAACGCTCTCATGCGGTGGAGCCGTAAGAAGCGTGAAATCTTTGCATTTGAGACCACACCCGAGACCTCCATTCCTGATCTCGGCAACATCACCCGCACCTCACAGCTTGCCCGACAACTCGTCAGGGAAGTCGCCTCATGGATGGGGGTCGATGGCGATGCTACCGGTGAACGAGAGAGGGTTGGCACTCCCAGCGGTTGGCTTGCGGCACAGGCACGGAAGTCATGGCTTGGTGTCGATGGGTATACCAAGATCCGCTCCAGCCTAGTCCACCATCTCGTGGATGCGGCCATCCTGGCACACATACCACCGGCGGCTGGACTGAACCTCGCCCGATACGGTGGCATCTTCTTCACGACCAAGGATGGAAAGACTAGGGCTCTACCCGAGCTCGGCCCCAAGCTTGAGCCTTGGCTGGTCGATTCTCCCGTGCTCTGCCCTGTCGAGAAATCCCGTAGCAACAGCAGGACCCGATCCCTGGGTGACGAGACATTCTGGGCCATCCTACCTCCGGATGAGAAGGGGCGGCAGAAAACACGACAGCGCACCCCGCTGAAGCACGACGCCTTCAGCGACGGGGTTGAAATCCATGCCATGCTTGCCAGGATGGGAGTTCCCTCCGAAAAGATTCCTGGGATGAATGCCCTCCAGAAATGGCTCGATAAGGCCGCTGGGGGCTCCGATACACCGCTTAAACTGAACGATGGGACTCCTGTTCGGAGTATCCATAAGTTCGACAGCAAGGGCGAGTTCACTATGCCTCTCGGATGGAGTGCCAAGCCGACGAAAACCGGATCACTTCACGGGGCGCGACTTCTGGATGGGAAGTTCGATCGGATGGAGATCTGGGTGGGATGGAATGCTCGTAAGAAAGCATGGGCCTACTACACCCGCCTTATCCCCTCCAAGAGAGCACTCCGGCATCTAGAGCAGACTCTCCCCGGATGGTGGAAGAAAAACCGGATTGAGGTTTGTGGTGAGCTCCCGCCTTATGCACGTAAGGTTGGGTCATTGCAACGGGGGGATCAGATATTGATTCCAATGAACAGAGCTGGGCAAATTGACTATGCAGCACCGTATGTAAGGTGGTGGTATGAAGTGACTGCACTTATTGCAAGTGGTCGGGTCAAACTGGCCTCCATTACCTATCGATCAGTGGAAGGAACGCCCCTTTCTCATTTGAATGACGGCATCTTAACAATAGCACCTATGAGTGCATCTGTTATAGCGGCATTGGCTGGAAAAAGAGATGCGAATGCAGAAGCGACTATTTTAGGGATTACCCCCCCAAGTGCTTGATTCATCACCTTGTCCTTCTTGAGGAGGAGCAGGATCTCCGCATTGAGCGGGGTTTACTCCTTAGTGGACCGCGCCGCATTGCTATTGAGACACTGGGGAGCATCCAGTGCTTTGCTAGCAGAGTCAGATGGTCGCAGACGGCACTAGAGAGTCTCTCGGAGCAATGCCCGACCGTGCTTTCACGCTGGGACACCCGTCGGAAAAAATGGGGTACTTTTTCTTTAGCGACTAAAACCCGTCACACGAATCCAACAGCGCTCTGGGAGCTTTGCCGATTACCGCCAAGGCTTGCCACCCAGCACGCAAGCGATCTCATCCATGCCAAGGTCTGCAATCAGCAGACCCTCCTTAGATCGCTAGATCCGACCCTATCGGCGACACCTCAACTCCAGGAGAACTCCTTCTCGCGCATTTTGAGACTTGAGTCGAATTACGCCCGATTCTTCTGGGCTCGTTATTTCAATGCGGCTGAAGCCGACCTTTTTGCACGGGAGAAGCGCAAGGCGACTCATCCTCTCAATGTTGCCCTGAACTACGGTTATGGGTTTCTTTATCATGCCCTTGAGTGGCAGTGTCTAGCCTCGGGGCTCGAACCTTCAGTCGGCATCATTCACAGATTGCGACGTAATAGGCCTAATCTGGTCTGTGATTTGATCGAACCTTTCCGTTGCTGTGTCGAACTGACCGTAATCCGATCCATGGATCAAATGGGTGACAAGAAAGCGATGGCCGCCTGCTTTGCCGCGATGCTTGAGGCGCAGTGGGTTTATCGGGGGCAGAGATTCCGGCTTCGTTCGATCCTGAGGCTTGTCATCGAGTCCTTCATCAAGTCACTCCTGACCAAAAAACGACACCAACCATTCCTTCTCCATGCTCGTGATGCTTGCTTATGATGTGCCCGAGTCGCGGCACCAGAATCTGCTCAGGAAGGAGTTCGAGCGGATGGGAGGCGAGCGCGTCCAATACAGTATCTACATCTTTGAGGGGGAGGATCACGAGTGCCAGCGTGTCATCCGCTATATGAGACGAGTCTCTCAGGGAATAGAGGGCGACATCCGTATCTTCCCGATGGAGCGCTCGGCATGGGAGGCTCAGATCCTGCTTTCCGGTCTGGATAACTCGCTGGCCGAAACCCCTCGATTTCCCAGATTCGTGGAGTTCTGGTGAAAGCTAACAAGTTGACCGAAAGGGGATTGAACCCAAACGATAGCCCTTTTGCCCTGTTGGGGGCGAGATCAAAACTATGGTGACGGATATGCTTTGAACCATCAGTGATAGCCCTTTTGCCCTGTTGGGGGCGAGATCAAAACGCGCGGGATTTCTGGCTAAACGAAACCGAGGAATAGCCCTTTTGCCCTGTTGGGGGCGAGATCAAAACACGCCGGGGGCCTCATTAGCGCGTCACGTTGGATAGCCCTTTTGCCCTGTTGGGGGCGAGATCAAAACTGATATACAGTTTTACGATTACACCAAAAATCATAGCCCTTTTGCCCTGTTGGGGGCGAGATCAAAACACCCTGAGTTCAACTACGCCGCACCCCTCCCTATAGCCCTTTTGCCCTGTTGGGGGCGAGATCAAAACATGAATTCGATCAATTTGTGTGCTTGTTCTTTATAGCCCTTTTGCCCTGTTGGGGGCGAGATCAAAACGGCAGATGCGTTCCATCATGCGTCTATCCTCTATAGCCCTTTTGCCCTGTTGGGGGCGAGATCAAAACTGGTCAATAACGTAGCTTGTTCCATCTTTCGCATAGCCCTTTTGCCCTGTTGGGGGCGAGATCAAAACGTTTATGGAGGAGGCAATGAGCAAGGAAATTGATAGCCCTTTTGCCCTGTTGGGGGCGAGATCAAAACTGCCATTCATGCCGATTGAATGCGTCTGGTGATAGCCCTTTTGCCCTGTTGGGGGCGAGATCAAAACGGAGGATCTGCAACAAGCCGCAA